>Ga0256405_10002343_pt1 | contig 44154 bp, 21 predicted proteins | sample RumenRJG_02DNA_FD_189096 | JGI IMG/M metagenome (GOLD analysis project Ga0256405, IMG submission 189096) | Bovine rumen microbial communities from Lethbridge, Alberta, Canada - RJG_02 | ecosystem: Host-associated > Mammals > Digestive system > Stomach > Rumen | place: Canada: Alberta... | reverse complement strand
AAGGAAGGTATTACTAAATTCCAAGTTAACAAGTAATTATCAGAATACAGTACTATGCACATTGCAAGGCTCTGTGCATAGTACTTTTTCCTTTTCTAAGAAGATATATAACCTTGACAAATAGCATAACCCTATGCTAATGCTACAAGACTGAATAATACACACAAAACTTTTTCAGAAAATATAAAAAAGACTAAAATATGGCAATTATAAAACCATTCAAAGGCATCCGCCCACCAAAAGACTTGGTTGAGAAAGTAGAAAGCCGTCCTTACGACGTTCTCGACTCTGAAGAGGCTCGCGCCGAGGCTGGCGACAACGAGATGTCACTCTATCACATCATCAAGCCCGAAATAGACTTTCCAGTAGGAACATCGGAATACGATCCGCGCGTGTACGAGAAGGCTGCCGAGAACTTCAAGAAATTCCAGGACAACGGATGGCTTGTTCAGGACGAGAAGGAGCAATACTACATCTATGCACAGACCATGAACGGAAAGACACAGTACGGTCTGGTTATTGGCGCATACGTTAACGACTACATGACAAACGTGATAAAGAAGCACGAACTTACACGCCGCGACAAGGAGGAAGACAGAATGAAGCATGTTCGCGTGAACAACGCAAACATCGAACCTGTGTTCTTTGCATATCCCGACAACAAGGTTCTTGACGAACTTGTAAAGAAATACACTCAGACAACTCCAGAGTACGATTTCATCGCCCCTGTAGACGGTTTCGGACACAAGTTCTGGATTATCAGCGACGATGCCGACATCAAGACTGTAACGAAGGAATTTGCCGACATGCCGTCGCTCTACATTGCCGACGGACATCACCGCTCGGCTGCCGCCGCTCTTGTAGGCGCAGAGAAGGCAAAGCAGAACCCAAATCACAAGGGCGACGAGGAATACAACTACTTTATGGCCGTGGCATTTCCTGCAAGCCAGCTGACAATCCTCGACTACAATCGAGTAGTAAAAGACCTTAACGGACTTACTTCAGAGCAGTTCTTGGAGGCCCTGAAGAAGAACTTTGAGGTTGAGAAGAAGGGCGAGGCAGAATACAAGCCTCAGCAGTTGCACGAGTTCTCGCTCTATCTCGACAATAACTGGTACTCGCTCAAGGCTAAGGAAGGAACATACGACAACAACGACCCTATCGGCGTTCTCGACGTAGATATTTCGAGCCGTCTTATCCTCGACGAGATTCTGGGCATAAAGGATTTGCGCAGCGACAAGCGTATCGACTTTGTAGGCGGTCTGCGCGGTTTGAAGGAACTGAAGCGTCGCGTTGACAACGGCGAGATGCGCACGGCTCTTGCCCTCTACCCAGTCTCAATGCAACAGATTATGGATATTGCCGACAGCGGAAAGATAATGCCTCCAAAGGCAACATGGTTCGAGCCTAAGCTTCGTTCTGGACTAATTATTCACAAGTTGAGCTAAATAAACATTCGATAAAAAGTTCCGCAACCGTCATGGATTTGCGGAATTTTTTTGGGGACATTACAAATGACTTTGGGTAAGGTGCTCGTCTCGAACGAATCCCGAAGGCATCCCGAACTTTCCGGCTTGCTTGACCGTATCTTCCACGTACCTTCCAACTTACCTGAACGTTCCTTGACGCTATTTTGTGTTTACCAAAAGGCAAAAAAGTCTACTTTTTCTATAATTTTGAATTCTCAATTATAAATTGATAATTTCAACTTCTTACAAAAGAAATTGTCAACTGTCTTGTAAATTGCAACTGCAAACTGCATTAATATACGCTTTGTCGAACCTTCCCCCTTGCTATCCCCTTACTACCCTCTTGCTATCCTCTTGCTCCCCCCCTACCTAGAAAGGGAGTTTTTACCATTTTTTTGCATAATAACGCCCAATTCCGTATATCCATACCGATTAAATATGCAATATACTGGCACACATTTATAAATGTTGTGAGTTTGTGATAGGCTCATTCCCTAAGCAGGCAGCAAAAGTTCTATAGTATAATTGTAATAATACGGAACTATCAAAAAAAGTTTGCGACACGTCACAAAAGTAAGTCTCACAAAACATCCGTCCCTAAAGCCACACAAAAATAAAGCAGAAGAAAAAAGCAATCAAAAAAGGACCGCGTCTCACGACGCAGTCCTTACTGTTAATACTAATACTAAGCACACTTTGCTTATTTGCAGAAATAAAACAAAAACTCTTATCTTAAATTTTAATAACCATTATTCTGCCATACTTTCTTCTGCTCCTCAGACAAATTTGTACCGTCTTCGTTCTGGAGGGCATCGATAAACTTCTGTGGAATTGGGCGTAACTCATGCTTGTTGGCTGTTATGCCAGTAGCCTCAGGGTTGAATGCCTTGGCACGTGAAATAAGCAATCCTGCGCGTGATAGTTCCTCCCAACGGTTCCACTCGCCAAGAAGCTCACGAGAACGCTCGTTGAAGATGAAGTTCAGCATACGGTCGTAGTCTGAAGTACAGCCCAATGCCTGCAAGATAGCCTCATCCTCGGCTGGCAGACTTGAATAGCTTTCAATCTGAAGATTGGAAGCTTCCTTTGTCTCCTCAATACCTGTTGAGAGGTAATATGTATTCTTGTGAGTCATTGAAGCATAGTAAGCCTCTGTGTTGTTCAGAACCTTGCCATTCTTGTCCTTGTTCTTCTTGACTGTTGTAGATGCTGCCGTAGAGTTGTCGCTTACGCCACCATCAGCTGTCAGGAATGCCATAGAGCCGTCGGTGTAGTAGCTTCTGTCCTCACCGTTTTTCCACTGAGCGCGGGCACGCAGAACATTAACCGTACTGATTGCATCCTGATAGTTGCCAAGACGAACCTGAGCCTCAGCCTTAACAAGATAAGTCTCGCCAGTACGAGCCATAATTACATCACGATGAGCATCACCCTTCTCGCCTGTTCGTGTACCGTCGGCAGTCTTGTTGATTCCGCAGAACACGTTTGAAGTAGAAGGATTGCCAGTGTAAGTGTTCAGCACATACTTACCATTCTGGAATGTAACGAAGGCATTAGGAACCCACTTTCCTGTGAGAGGGTTGACGAAGTTGTGAACATCACCGCCACGGCCGAATGTTCCGTAAGGATTGCCATCGAAACGAGTGTCAGACTTCTTGTTGAGGATAAAGATGATACCTTCGTCGCCCAAATCAGGAACTTGCTCGTCGGTTATTCCATACTTTGACTTTACGCCCTGTACAGTATTACCGTTCTTATCCTTTGTATCCTCGGCACTCAATGCTATATTGTTCAAGCCGTATACAGTCTTGAATGTCTTCCACATACGGGCATCGTTCACGTTGTCGAATACGCTGTAGCTGTACTCTGTTGGACGGCAACGCTGGAAGTCCATACCACCGATGTACTGACCGCGCTGAACCCAACCGCCAGAGAAGTTAGAGAACTGAGGGTCGAAATAGTTGTATGTACGGTTTCCGAAGCGACCCTGGGTTGACTTATCCTCGTTATGCTCGGCAGCCATCAGAATCTCAGACAAGCCCTCGTTCTTGCAATCAACGCCAGTCCATTTTCCGTAAAGATCCCAATAGTCTGCAGCCAGCGGGCATGCTGCAATAACTTCGTCGCAAAGAGAGATTACGCGGTTCAAATCCTTACTCTTGTCGTATGCCGAATTCCACTTTGCACAACGCTCAGACTGACGGAACAACAAAGCCTTGGCAAGGAAATGAGCGGCTGTATACTTTGTCCATGTACCGTTTCCGCGCCATTTATCTTCTGGCAAAAGATTATAAGCCTCCTCAAAATCAGAAATAACCTGATTAAGTGTCTGCTCCTCTGTTGCACGCTCGTAATACTTCTTTACATTACCGTTTGCAGGCTCGGTTTCGAGAGCAACGCCACCATACTGTGCAAACAGACGATAGTAATTGTATCCGCGAAGGAAATGAGCCTCGCCCTTTACCTTATTACGAGATTCCTCGTTCGAAATCTTGTCTGCGCCACTAATAATAAGGTTGGCTGTTGAGATTCCGTAGTACATCTGATCCCACAGAGCCGAAACGGCCGGACAGTTTTTGTTTGCAGCACCAAGAGCCGGAGTCAAGTCCTGCGGATTAAGGCGGTTATCGTATGTGTTCCAGCACTCCGAAGTAAGGTCGGCACCGTTAGTGAACTCGTCGCAACCGTAAAGGTTGATACCGTATGCCCACTCATATCCGAAGTGCCAGCGGATATTGGCATAAAGACCGGCTGCCATCTGAAGAGCTCCAGTCTCCTCCTCGAGCAGAGCATCTGTGTACTTGTGGCCGGCATCTTCTTTCAGAAAATCGTCGCTACATGATGTAGTTCCAAGCAGCGAGAGCATACACAATGCACCGCCAACAATCTTGTTATTTATATATTTCATATTCAAACAATTCTATTAAGTTTATTATTTTAGAAATCAACCTGCATACCCAAAGTGAAGCCACGGTTGAAATAAGTCTTGTTTGTATCAAGATCCATAAAGTCTACTGAAGAGTAGAGCATACCAAGGTTGCGCCCCTGAATATAGAACTTCAAGTTGCTGATGCCAAGGTTCTTAAGCAGATTCTTGTCGAGGGTATATCCAAGAGACAAATTGCGAACCTTGATGAAAGATGCGTCCTTGAAACCGAGCAGACCAGAATATGGGTCGCCACCAGACTGGTTGTAGATAGGCTTCTGCCACTCAGCACCGGTATTCTCTGGAGTCCAGTAGCTTATTTCGCGCTGCTGATACATACCAAGCTGACCTTCGCCGCCTGTGCTTATCATATACTTGAAGCGTCCCTGCAACTCGATAGTAAGCTCCAAGCCCTTCCAAGATACAATGTTAGACCATCCTGCTGTAAGGCGTGGATTCTTGTTGCCAAGAACTACACGGTCTGAAGCATCAATCTTATAGTCGCCGTTCTGGTCTACTGGGCGAACGTTACCGGCTGTGAACTTCTCGCCGTTAGCGTTGAACTTAGCCATCTCCTCGGCATCGCTCTCCTGCCACAAGCCAGCATTCTGATAGCCATAGAAAACGCCGATAGACTGTCCGATGAACCAAGAATTATTTACATCGTCCTGCTTTCCGTTAGCAAGTTCAACGATTTCATCCTTCTGCCATGCAAAATTGATATTTGAGTTCCAAGTAATATCCTTTGTCATAACAGGAATTGTGTTAAGAGTGAACTCGAAACCCTTGTTCTTTGTCTGGCCGATGTTTGACTTCATTGCCGGATAACCGTTAATTGAAGGAATGCTAACATTAAGAATCAAATCATTTGTACGAGATGTATAGATATCGATTGTACCGCCAATACGTCCCTTCAATACACTGAAGTCGAAACCTAAGTTCCACTGAGTTGTCTTCTCCCAACCCAGATACTTGTTAGGCATAAGGTTTGAACCGCTTGAATAGTAAGGCTCGTTAGTAACCAAAATCTGTGAGTTACCTGTGCTGAATGGCATCCAGTAAGAACTGATTACGCCAAGTGTTCCGTAAGGAGAAACAGCCGAGTTTCCTGTAACACCGACACCGGCACGCACCTTCAACTGGTCGAGCCAATCGAAATCCTTCATGAATTCCTCCTGCTCCATACGCCAGCCAAGTGCCATAGATGGGAAGAAATCCCACTTGTTGCCCTGAGCAAGAACAGCCGCACCATCCCAACGGGCAGAAGCAGTGAGCAAGTAACGCTCCATGAAAGAGTAGTTTACACGAGCCATATAAGATGTCATGGCAGTTTCGTTCAAATCTGAGCCAATGCCTACCTTATATTTAGAGTCTGTTACATCAACAGCACCAAGATTATTCCATAGGAAAGAAGGAATAGGAATGTTCTCCTCGCTTATTTTGCTTTCCTCTTTGTTTGACTTTGAAGCACTCTGCAACAGAGTAACGCCAACCGTATGCTTGCCAAACTCTTTGTTGAAGAGCAACATATTGTCGAGAGTCCAAGCCAACTGGCGTTCATCGTCACGGCTAACTGTATTGTTACCTCCTGCACGGCTAATAGAACTTGCATCGAGGAAGTTTCCGTTACGATAGTAGCGCAACTCAGGGCCGAACTGTGTCTTCCACTGCAAGCCACTCAGTTTCTCCCACATTTTGCCAAAGTCAATCTGAGCATAGAAACTGCCCAAAACGCGATAGTTCTCGCGGTTATCGTTAGACTTTGTCCACTCGTCTATGATAGAGTATGTGTTTGTTGTTGAACCACCCGGCTGAGTGATGAGATTTCCATCTTCATCGTATGGCAAAGTGTAACGAAGAATTGCCTTTGCCGCACCATAGATATCAGTAGGACCTGAATTTGTTCCGTATGCCTTAGAATAACCATACTGCTGTACGCTGTAAGATGCGTTGAAAGAGCCGCCAGCCTTAAACCACCTGTTGCCCTGTACATCGGCAGATGCCGAGAAGTTGTAACGCTCATACTCCTGACCTTTCTGAGTACCTTTGTTCTTCATGTAACCGAAAGAAACAAAGCCAGAAACATTCTTTGTACCGCCACGAACACTTAGCGTGTGCTCCTGAGTGATACCTGTCTGAGTTACGAAATCGGTCCAGTCGGTATCAGTAACCTTTGAGCCGTCCCAAGTTCCGCTCTCCCATCCTTTCATTACGTTGGCAAGTGCGGTGTTATCGCCCTTGAAGAACTCGCTATCCTGCTCCTTTGTTGGCTGATTGCCCGGAGTGTACTTGCTTGGGCTCTGGTTGTACATTGCCCAACGACGCCATGTAATATAGTCGCTTGCACTCATTGCAGGGCTCTTGTCGACAATCTTCTCGAATGTGAAAGAGCCACCGTATGAGACCTGAGTTCTGCCTTCCTGACCGCGCTTTGTTGTTACCAGAACAACACCGTTTGCGCCTCGGCTACCATAGATGGCAGTAGAAGAAGCATCCTTCAGAATGTCGATAGACTCGATGTCGCGAGGGTTGATAGACTCGATACCGCCAGCCTGCAATGGCACACCATCTACAACATAGAGAGGATCTGTGCCGGCATTGATTGAACGCTGACCACGAATGCTGATGCTACCAACAGTTCCCGGACGCTCGTTGGTGGTGATATCAACTCCGGCAGCCTTTCCCTGCAATGCCTGAAAAGCATTTGCCACTGGCTTTGAGTTGAGTTCCTTCTCGCCCACACGGGTAAGCGCTCCGGTTACATCGGTCTTGCGCTGCATACCGTAACCAACAACCACAACCTCGTCGAGAAGTTGTTTGTCTTCTTCAAGAGTTACCTTGATATTGTTTTTTCCAGCAACTGAAATGGTCTGAGTGCGGAATCCGATGTAAGAGATAACAAGATTCGCATTCTTTGATACACCCGAAATGTTGAAAGTTCCGTTAAAATCGGTTATAGTACCGTTGCTTGTGCCCTTTACCTGCACGCTTGCACCAATGATAGGGTCGCCCGACTCATCAACGACATTTCCCGTCACTTGCTGTCCCTGTGCCATGGAAAAAGCCGGGCATAGAGCCATCAGGACAAGAATAAGAAAGTTCTGACATCTGCGGCAGAAACCTTTCTTGTCAGCCTTTCCGCTCATGGCAGAACGACTCTTTGGATTCTTTTTTACTTCCATAATAACCTTTAAAATTAAAATTATAGTTAACTAAAATGTTCACTTTATGTTCACGCTTCTTTTTAGAAACATTGGTTTTAGTATTCTGTTAAGTCTCTCGAAACAATCCATGGTAATAGATTTCGTCGACTTGATTGCGACAAAAGTAGAAAGATTTATCAAGAACATACCGACATATTTCTGCCATTTAGAGTATGGTTTTTCAGCAGAATGGGACAAAAACATAGATTTTCAACGTAAAAAACACAATAATTCAGCAAAATGAGTACACTAACGCGTCAATGTTCCCGAAAAGCGATTTCGCTGTTTTACTTACCTGCTCTTTTTTGTATATTTGCAAAGAATATACAACACATTATTATAAACAATCGAAAATAGCAAGGCTGAAAAACCTTTGAAGATTGTCATGAGAAAGAAAATAATTTTAACAATAACATTTGTGCTGTGCAGCCTGATGCCGTATGCTCAGGTTCACAATATCTCGAAATGCATAAATTCGTCGGACGGACTGTCGAACAATTTTGTAAACGCCATCGCCATAGACGGACAGGGCTACGTTTGGGCTGCTACCGAAAGCGGAGTTAACCGCATAGCCGGAAAAATATGTCAGCCGGTAGTTACAAGCGAGATTGTGAGCGGACAGTACATATCGTCGCTCTACTGGCACGAACCATCGGGACAGATGCTCATAGGCACGGAGCGCGGACTTGCCGTCTACAACCCCACAAAAGGCACGACAGAAATTCTTAATGCCCACAATGGTCTGGTAAAATCGAGTATCAACAACATTGCGTCGGCATCCGACGGCGTTTGGCTTGTTTATGGCAACGGCGAGGTTCAGAAACTGAAGATTGAAAAAGGTAAGTTACTGCCAGTAAACCTGAAAATGAAGGAACTTCACGACAACAGATGCGCAATAGAAGACGGCAGAGGACATCTGTATATCGGTCATCCTCAGCACGGAATGAGCATTGTTGACCTGAGCACAGGGCAGACAACAAACTATCGGTATCAGAAGGAGAAAAAGGACGGACTGCCGGGAAACAACGTGAGATGCATCTACAAAGACCGCCAGCAGCGAATATGGGTCGGAACAGACCGCGGATTGGCTCGCTTCGACCCCAACACCGGAACTTTCAGCAAGGTTTCGGGCGCAAACGGATTCGAAGACAACGTATACGACATAAAACAGATGAACGACGGCACGCTGTGGATTGCCACAGACATCGGCGGAATAAAGGTTCTGTCGCCCGACAATGCCGTTCTGTGCTACGAGAACGTTTCGGTAAAAACATCATCGCTTAACACGCGAAGCGTCTTGCAAGACCCTTACGGCAACGTTTGGATTGGAAACCACAGCACCGGCATTGACTTCATCAGCGCGCAGAAGTCCGACTTTAACATTCTTGACGGAAAACACTCGATAAACGCGATGGCAAACGACACAAAGTCCGACGGACTGTGGATTGCCAACGAAAACGGTCTGTCGCTGTGGCACGACCTGAAAATGACGCGTCAGTGGTCGGGACAGAACAAGATGCACCGCGAGTTCAGTTATCCGCGATGCATGATGACCGACCGCAACGGAAACGTGTGGATAGGCATCGACGACCAAGGTGTCTTCCGTTTCGACCGAAAGACAGAGCTGTTTGAACACATCAGGATTCTTCCCGAAGGCTCGGACATCCATTCTTTCTACGAAGATGCAGACGGAAACATCTGGATTGGCGCAGAATACGGTGCATACAAGTATCACGACGGAAAAATAGTGAAGCACGAGGCAATAAGCAAAATGCTGCACTCGCCTATCACCTGTATTCTGAAAACATCGAATAATCAAGTGTTTATCGCTACGCTTGGCGATGGCATCTACTCATTCAACCTGAAAACAAACAAGCACAAACATCTTACCACGCCGAACGGATTTCCGACCAACAAGATAAGGCAGGTTATAAAAGACCGCAAAAACTCGGGACTATGGCTGGCTACCGATGCAGGACTTATCCATCTTGCCGACCCAGTTAATCTGAAAGGCATAAGTTGCTACGGCCGCCAGCAAGGACTTAACGACATTCATCTTCAGGCTCTGCAACAAAGCGGCGACGGCGACATCTGGCTAAGCACTTATTCGGGATTATCACGCTTCGACCATGATTCAAAAAGATTCTATAATTTCGGCGTTCAAGACACGCATCAGCCTACCGGATTTGCCAGCGGAGCAGCCATAACAAGCAACGACGGAACGATATATTTTGGCTCGGCATCGGGTGCATGCTTCTTCAATCCGAAGTTATTGAACCGAAATTCGCAAGTTTCTGACGTTCAGATTATTGACTTCGGATTTTATGCTTCCGAAGGAAAGAACACGATACTTCAGCAACTGATGCCCGACTCGCAAAAACGTGTCTACACGGAATACAACCAGAACACCATTCGCCTTACATTTACCGTGCGCGATTTTGCGCAGGCCGAGAGCGTTGAATACTCGTACATGATGAAAGGCATGGACAACAAGTGGTACAACATAGAGAACGACCACGATGTTATCTTCCGCGGATTGCAGCCGGGGCACTACACCTTCATTCTGAGGGCAAAACTGAAGAATCAGGACTGGGAGAATGCCAAGCAGACCCAACTCGAGATTATCATCAATCCGCCGTTCTGGCGCACTTGGTGGGCCTACATTATCTACGCAATAGCACTGATGTTGTGGATTGTGTGGCTGATGCGCTCGTACAAACGCCGACTGACGCTGCGCAACTCGCTCGAACTGGAAAAACGCGAGAGCCAGCAGAAGCAGGAACTGAACGAGGAACGTCTGAGATTCTTTACCAACATAACCCACGAACTGCGCACTCCGCTAACGCTCATCCTCGGTCCGCTCGAGGACTTGGCAGACGACAAACAACTTCCGCAGACGTGCCGCCGACGCGTTTCGATGATTCAGAAGAGCGCAGACAGACTGCGCGAACTGATTAACGAGATTCTGGAATTCAGAAAAGCCGAGACGCAAAACCGCCGCCTTACCGTGGCAAAGGGCGATTTGGGTAAATTTGTGCGCGAAATCGGTCTCTATTACAACGAGTTGAACAGGAATCCGAAGGTGAAGTTCGAACTCAACATCGATGAAAATCTGCCAAACATCTACTTTGACTCCGAAATCATAACCACCGTGCTTAACAACCTGCTCTCGAATGCCATTAAATATACCGAAGAAGGCAGCATCAGCACAACCGTAAGCATGGCAGACGACAGAATGGTAAGCATCTCGGTTGCCGACACAGGCTACGGCATCAGTCCTGAAGCCCTGCCGCACGTCTTTGAGCGTTACTATCAGGCAAACGACGGGCATCAGGCATCGGGAACGGGCATCGGACTGGCTCTCGTAAAATCGCTCGCCGACCTTCACGAAGCGCAACTGAGCGTAGAGAGCACCGAAGGTCGAGGCAGCCGCTTCACTCTGTCGCTAAGTATAGACAATACCTATCCGAACGCGCTTCACAAGGACGACGAACCTGTTCAGTCTGATTCGGAAGATGAGATGCAAGATTCAGAACTTGAGGCACAAGGCGAATCAATGCCGACGCTTCTGGTTGTCGAGGACAACGCCGACATCCGCCAGTACATTGCCGACTCGTTCTGCGACGACTTCCGCATAATAGAGGCAACAAACGGCGAAGAGGGCGTACAGATGGCTCAGGAACAGATTCCAGACATAATTGTAAGCGACATCATGATGCCGAAGATGAACGGAATTCAACTTACTCGCGTGCTGAAGGGCGACATCCGCACGAGCCATATTCCGATAATACTTCTCACAGCCAAAGACAGCGACGAGGACAAGGAAGATGGCTACGACAGCGGAGCGGACTCGTACATCACAAAGCCTTTCACCGCCAAACTTCTGGCAAGCCGAATAAAGAATCTGCTCACGGCTCGCCGTAGACTGGCCGAATACATAAGCAACCGCAGCATAGAGCCCGAAAAGGTTGTCGAAGAACCTATGCAGACGATAAACGTGGCTCAACTTAGCCGTCTCGACCAAGAGTTTCTCGACAAGCTTAACGACATCATAACCGGCAACATAATGAACCAAGACATCGACCTTCCGTTCGTTACCGACAAGATGGCGATGAGCCACAGCACGTTCTACCGCAAGGTTAAGGCTCTGACTGGAATGACCGCCAAGGAATACATCAGGAAGTTCCGCCTGCAACATTGCTACAAACTGCTCGAGAGCGGCGACTACAACGTTACCGAAGCCGCCATGATGACGGGCTTCAACCAGATGTCGCACTTCCGCGAGACGTTCAAAAAGGAGTTCGGAATCCTTCCGTCGGAAGTAAAAAAGAAAAACTCATAGACAAATGAACAAGATTAACTACACAGTATTTCTCGCGCTGTTTTCGCTGCATCTTACAAGCGGACTCGCAGCCACATACAACGTAAAGGATTTCGGGGCGATGGGCAACGGAAAGCACATCGACTCGCCAGCCATAAACAAAGCTATCGACAAGGCGGCGGAAGATGGCGGCGGAACGGTACTGATTTCCGAAGGACAATATCTCTGCTACTCAATCAGACTGAAATCGGGCATTACGCTGAGGCTCGAGAAAGGTGCAGTAATCAAGGCGGCGCAAGTATCGTCAGAAGCCGGATACGACGAACCAGAGCCGAACGATTCGCACTTTCAGGACTTCGGACACAGCCACTGGCACAACTCGCTCATCTGGGGCGAAAATCTGCATGATGTTACGCTCGAGGGTGAAGGACTCATAGACGGAACGGACGTTCTGTCGCGCGGCATCAAGAACAACATCAACGGCAAGACATTGGCAAACAAAGCTCTGGCAATGCGCAACTGCCGAAACGTAACGGTTCGAGGACTTAGTTTTCTTAGATGCGGACATTTCGCCCTTCTCCTAACCGGCGTCGACGACCTTCTGATTGAGGACGTGAAAGCCGACACCAACCGCGACGGCTTTGACATTGACTGCTGCGAGCGCGTGGTGATTAGGAACTGCAAGGTAAATACGATAAACGATGATGCCATCGTGCTGAAATGCTCATACGCGCTTGGCCGCGAAAAGCCAACTGAGCACGTTCTGATTGAGGACTGTCACGTTAGCGGATACGACATCGGCACGATGATAGACGGCACGCGCGCCACAACAACCGTGAAAGCACCCGACGGCGACGGTCCGACAGGGCGCATAAAACTGGGCACGGAATCGAACGGTGGATTCAGACACATAACAATACGCCGATGCACATTCGAGCATTGCCGCGGTCTTGCCTTGGAAACGGTAGACGGCGCAGCAATCGAGGACGTAAGCGTTAGCGACATAAGGATGAACGACATCTGCAACTCGCCTATCTACATCAGGCTGGGCGACCGCATGAGAGCACCAGAAGGTTTTCATCATTCGTCGGTAAACGGAATAAGCATCAGCAACGTTAGCGTGAAGGATGCCGACAGCCGCTACGCCTGCATCATTGCCGGAACAAATGGACATCCCGTACGAAACGTGAGCATTAAAAACGTAAACATCGAATATCGCGGCGGCATAACGCTCGACGATGTGCGCGAGCAGCGCGGAGTGAATCCGTTCTTCATTCCGTCGGCACGAAAAGCCAATCAGTTTGGCGAGGCAAACTATCCCGAGCCGTCGGCACACGGCATTCAGCCGACATGGGGATTCGCCATAACTCATGCCGAGGGCATCAGGCTGAAGAAAATCAGCCTATCTACGGCAAAGCACGATGAGCGTCCGCCTTTCCATCTTTCTGATGCAAAAAAGGTAAAACTCAGCAAGGTAAAGACGAACAATGCGGAATAAAAAAGAACAGCGGAAAAGCAATTGAGCCTTTCCGCTGTTTTTCTTATTAGTGAGCTGCCGTCAGCAGCGTCTGATTACAATCTCAAGTCTCTGAAGTCCTTTCCTGTTTACATTGACCAACACGACAACGAATTTCTGTTCTTCACCGACTGCAAATTTCGATGCGATATTGTCTAACTCAGACTCGGAAATGATATCTTCCAGCATAGGACCGCCTCCCGATACCGACACGAGCGAAATCTTGCCAGACAACGGCGAAAAGACATAGGCATACAGCGCCATATATTGCACTCTGTTGAACATTACCCAGTTCGGATCATTCTTATCAAGAACATTATCCAGGTAGATGCGGCAGTTATCGAATTGCGGACGAATACCGCCGTTTGAGGCATAGATTTTGCCATCCTTATCAATCAAGACTGGCGAATCCACGGCATACTTGGCAAACGCGCCGGCATCTCCTTCTTTTACAAGCATACACTCAATAGGATTAGTACCTTCGGTATCAAACAAATCGTACATGATTTCGGTTTCGTCGGAAACGTAGATATTCACTTCTGTTACAGAATCTTTCTCATCGTCTTTTTCATCGTCTGAACACGATGTAAAAGTAAACACTGCCAAAAGGCTAAAAAGAATGATTAAGTATTTTTTCATATTTATTTTTTTGGTAATTTCCGCAAATATAATGCAGTTTTTTTCAGAAACCTTGCATGACCATAATCTTTTTTTTACAAAAAAGCCCGGCATTTTCAGCCGAGCTATATTTTGCATTATCAGAGTTTTACGCTTACTTCTTCGCCTGCCGGAACAGAAACGATTTTCTTGCCGTTCTTAGTCTTTACGATTATCGTTCCCTTGCCCTCGCCTGACTTAACTTTAACGACTTTCTTGTCCATGTAAACGTGAATGCAGCCGTTTGGCGTTGGCACATCGCCTTCAATCCATTTAAGACCGCCGAGATGAGGCTCTACAACATATTCCTCGTATCCCGGCTTGGTTGGACGCACGCCGAGATAATACTTGCCCAGAAGATATATCGGACTTGCTCCCCATGCGTGGCAGAGGCTCTTTCCGTAAGGGCGACCGTACATCTCCAAGTGCTGAGTGCCCTTCTCTGTCGGGTTGTACTTCTCCCAGAAACTTGTTGCGCCTTCCTTCAACATTCCGCCCCAATAGCTCTTCATCTCCTTCATCACGTTGTCGTGCTCGCCAAGCTGACAGAGAGCCTCGAGTTCGTAGAACCGCATGTAAGGCGTTGTTATGCCAAGAATATTGTTGTTAAGCAGAACGCTCTTCTTTATCTGCTGCTTCTGTTCATCGGTAAAATAGTCGAAGAATACGCTGAACATATTTGAATATCGCGTAACAGCGTAACTCTGACTGCCGTTAACCCTGTTGTGAACCAGAGCTTTCTTCTCTTCATTCCAGAAGGCTGGCATCAACTTTGCCTTTAGGCTTACAGCGAGTTTAGAGAATTTCTCGGCATCGGCCTTCTCGCCTGCCAAATCGGCACAGAGTGCCATTGTCTGAAGGCTTCGGCAAAAGAGAACCTGCTCGAAAGAGAGTTCGCCCTTTTTGTCGAGATAGCCGTCAGCCCAATCAACAAACACCCAGTCGCCGGTCATGCCTTCAACCATTCCGTTCTTGTTTGTTCTGCCCATCACATATTCCATAAGCGACTGCATTCGCGGATAAATCTGCTTAACGAACTCCTTGTCGCCAGTATACATATAATAGTCATAAATACCTACAAACCAATAGAATGTATAATCCATAATTGTATTAATGTGGCTCGTAACAGGGTCTTTTCCACGGAGTTGCCATGTGGTTCGCTTAACTGTCTCGCTGTCAAAGAACAGATAGTAGTTCATCAGATAGCTTTGAACGGCATCGCCACTCCACACCCAGCGGTCGCGCTTTATTCCGTCGATAAAGAACTCGCGGGTTGTTAGGTGCATTGTGTATGCTCCTACGTTCCATATGTTGTTAAGTTCCTCGTCGCTGCACTTGAACGAGCCGCGGTAATCAACCTTGCTGAACTCGTAGTCCATGCCAACGTCGCCAACTTTCATGCCATTGTCGGCAACAACATAGACATAGCGGAAAGCCTTGCTATTGCCGAGCGTGTATTCCGACTTTCTTGCAGCGGCATCGTTCACAGCCAAATCTGTTATCTCTGATGCCGTGTAACTTATCTTGTCGAGCGTCTCGCAATGCTCTGTATCCAATGCCTCCTCGGGACTTTCGCCGTAGTAGATGCTGACCGTGCCGTTGCCCTCGACATTCTTCAGAGTGAGATAGCCGAAGGTTTCTTTCCCGAAGTCGAACAGCATGCCGTCCTTGGCTGATTTCTTCTGAACGGCATCCATAGGCTTGCGCGAAAGAGAGAACTCCGAAGGCTTCTCTTCTGACGAGTTAAAGTTCCAGCAACCGGCTGACATGTAGACTGTTGCCGATGTGTCGCTTGCCTTTCCGCTCTCGTCAATCCATTCTTTGTCCTCGTATGTAACCTTCCAGTCCGAACCGCTCTTCACGGTCTTTCCGCTTACGAAGATTGCCGGCGGAGTATTCTGGTTCCACACTTTTATGTTGAGTGAATGTTTTCCGGCAGGAAGACGGAACTTCGACGGCATTCCGAACTGAAGTTTTCCGTCGAGTTTGATGTTGAACTTGCCTTCCGAAGCAATTTCAACCTCCTCGTCGGCGGCAAGGTCAATCTTCGTGCTAAATTCCACAACCGGATAGTGCGTGTCGGTCTTCCAGAACGGCGGGAAGAACGCGCCTCGCTCGGTGCGTCGGTTGTTCATCTTGTTTCCGAGCCAAATCTCATAGTCGCCCGGATACCAAATCCAAGTCTGTGCAGAGGCTGCGGCACTCATCGCAAAAGCCATCAGTGTTAAATATAATTTGTTCATTTGTTTATCTGAGTTTTATTTCTTGCTTTTTCTTGTCCTAATCTCCTTTCGCAGAGCATCGATGTCGATGTTTTTTCTGATTCCTGCAAGCGATTTTATACTGTCGCTCACTTCCGGACCGTTATTCTCCCACACGTTGCCCGGACCGGTAGCATTCTTAAGGAATTTGTCGCCTTCGGTCCAGTTGTCGGTGAGGGTTATGAAACTTGAGCCCTCATCGGTATAAAGATAGAACCAATGGTTAGGGTCGTGCGCATACGACGGATGATAGATGCTGTAAACCACATTTCCGGTTACGAACGTCTTTGGCTGCGCCCCCAAAGTGTAGATTCCGGCGCAATCGTACATGTGCTTGGCATAATGGTGAATCACGTTTCGGTACACCTCGTTGCCGCGCATACAGTTTACGCTCTGCGTCCAGCCCCAGCCAAGGTTTATTCCGCTGTACGACACCTCGCTTATCTCGTTGTGGGCAATAACCACATCGCGCACAAATCCGGCGCAGATGCCAAGCGTTCCCCAATCCTCGTTGGTTACGTCGGAAATCTTATTATTTACGATGTTCAGACCACGGCAAACCTCGCGACCGTCTGAAGGGTCGTAAGGCTGGTGAGTCTCGAACGCCTCAGGCGAGAAACTTCCGGCAACGATGCCGTTTCCTGCGATGTCATCAAACGTGCAGCCGATGATGTTTCCGCCTTCCGTTGCCCATTCGTAGTCTATTCCCGATGAGCCGAGATGCGCAAACGTACATTCTTCGAAACTGATTCCGCTTGCCGCCTTAACGACAACGGCAGAAGCCGGTCTACCAAGCCATCCCTGATTGTCGAGTTTGTGATTCCGGTCTGGGCGGATGATGCTCGGACGCAGTTTGTAGGCATCAGTCAGAAACATTCCAGCCTGTAGCGGAACGTGCCCCTTCTCGGTCGGGCGCATCCACGTTGAATGACTGAATGTAAGATTCTTGAACACGACATTTCTGACAGGTGAATCAATAGTTCCTTCAACTCTGAGAAGCGTCTCGACGGCAGGAACGACGGCTTCCTTCACCACCTCGCCCGACTTCGGATAATAATAAAGTTTGTTCGATTTTATATCGTGAAACCACTCGCCGGGTTTGTCAAGCAGCGCCATCGAGTTTGTGAGATAGAAAGCCGAGTTGTGTCCGTCGGTCGTAATCATCGGGCACGGCCAAGGATGCTCAAACTGAATCTTGCTCTCCGGCTGATGGAACGTTACGGCAGCACTGTCGCCCTTTATTTCAATCGACTTGATGCGCAGATTTGCCACGCACCACATCTCGTGAAGCACCATTTCGGCATATCCAACGCCGCTCTGCTTTAGTTTCTTGATTGCGGGCGTTGCCGGAACGTACAGAATCTGGTTGGGTTTGTCGAGCGACTTGACTCTTGCCATCTTGTCGAAATCATCGACATCGCGGGCGCGCACCGCCTTCTTTCCGTTTACATACAATTGGCGGAAACTAAACGGGCGTCCGCAGAAATCGGGCACGTCGGCAACCAAGAGCTTGCCCTGCTTCTTCCAACCGCCGATTTTTACTCCGCCGGAGATGACGGCTCCGTTGCCCTCGACAACTACGTCGCTGTCCTCGGGACGGACGAAAATCGGTTCGTAGACACTGTATTCACCCGATGTCATGACGATTTTCTTCGGCTCGCTGATTGACTGAACTTTCTGTCCGTCCTTCAAATCTGGCTCACCCGGAAGCGCACGAATGGCGCGGAACGCTCCTGCCAGCGTTGCCTTCGGACTGCCAGCCGAGCCGTCATTGGCATCGTTTCCGTTAGGCGACACATAGACAGTCTGTCCATAAGCCAAAGCCGAGCAAAGCAGCAAGGCCGCGGTAATAAAATTCTTCATATTTATTTTCTTGCTAATGGCATCCATACAGTCATCTCACCCTTTCCGCGGTTGCCCCACGCATAATAAGGAATGAAACTTACCTTTACGGTTCTCTTTGATTTGCCGACCTCGCGATACAGAGTGCCTTTCCAATCAGCCTCGTCGCTTACGCTCACCTCGCCTTCGAGTGCGGTGATGTCGCTGCCGTCAATCTTCACTTTCTTCGGAGTCAGCTTGATGTCCGATGGAATCAGCACGTCGTCAATCTTTACGCCCGATGGCAAATCCTGACTTTCAAGGCAATAAACAATCGGGCCGCGCTTGATGGCAATCTGATTTCTGATTTCCTCTGCCAGCGGATTCGCCTCCATCAAACGGGCACGCATCGGCATTACAAACTCTACCTTGTCGCCCTTCTTCCAAACACGCTTAACACCTGCGTATGAATTTGCCTTGAAATCGCCCTCAATCTTCTCGCCGTTTACTCTGAGTTCCGCGCCGTCGCACCATTCAGGAACGCGCATGTTAAGAGTCATTTCGTTCTTGATATTTGCCGACTTTCCAGCGTTCTTGCTCTTTGCTATTTTTGTCAGAATGAGCGTTACATTGCCGTCCCATGGATACGATGTTTTCTGTTCGAAAACGACATCGCCAATGCCCTGAATAGTGGTTGTGAGAGTGTTTTCGCCGTAAAGATTGCAGAAAAGCGTCTTGTCGGCAACCGAATAAGCGTAGTTCTGCGCCTGACAAACGGTTCTCAACGTGTTTGGAGGACAGCAGAAACAACTGATATATTCGGTTCTCTCCTTTGGCCAGCGAAGCGTATAAGGAAGGTCGGCACTGATGCGCAACGGATTGGTATAGAAATACTTCTTTCCGTCGAGGCTGATGCCGCTCAGCACGCTGTTGTACAACGCTGTCTCTACGATGTCGGCATATTTTGCATCGCCCGTAGCCTCCAACATTCGCCAGTTGAAAAGCATGTTTCCGATGTTGGCGCAAGTCTCGTTGTGAGCAGTACTGTTTGGCAACTGATATGGCCGTCCGTAACTCTGATGAACCTTCTGTATTGAATCAGGCTCGTAGCAAGTGCCGTCGGGCGACGTGCCGTCGTACAATGCTCCGCAAGCGCCAGTGATATACATCTTTCGTGTAACGATATCTTTCCAGATGCTTGTAAGATTCTTCATAAGCTGCTCCTCGCCAGTCTCGGCATAAACATCGGCAACGCCGGCATACAGATAGTTTGAGCGCACGGCATGTCCCATTGCGTTATATTGCTGACGGAACGGTATTCTGTCCTGATTGTCATCAGTTCCGTTCTCAACCATTCCGCGGATATTTATAAGGTTTTTCGACAGTTCCAGATAGCGTTTGTTGCCAGTTTCGCGATACATCTCGACAACACCCATGTAATGCGACGGACAGATGGCATTTCGTGCCAACTCGGCAGAAGCAGTCTCGTAAAAATGACAAAGGAAATCGGTAGCCTTGACAGCGCAGTTGAACAGCGTATTCTTGCCCGTTGCGCGCTTGTGCATGATGCCAGCCATCATCAGATGACCAAGATTATATGTCTCGAAATTCAATCGGTTGGCAAATGCTCCCCTCTCGTTCTCGGCTCCCACTTTTGTGCCGATAACAGTCTGCTGTTTGCCCGAATGTGTATCAACGCCCTTGTTCTTCTCGTCGATAATTACCGGAGTGTGAATGTATCCGTCGGCACGCTGTGCCTTTGCTACCCTCTCTATGAAATAGTCCATTAGCTTGTCGAGTTCCGGATTCTTAGTAACGGCATAGACCGATGCCACGCCTTCGAGCCACTTGTACATGTCTCCATCGTGAAACGGAGGTCCCCAGTGCTCGCCTTGACAATCGCCGGCGGCAATCTCAAAATTTCTGAATCCGTGACTCACGTCAGGATTGTTCCATGTATTCCACATGCTCTGCAACGATGTGTTGCTGTACACGCCAAATCGTTCTCCCCAAAATCCGCCGGTCCACTTTACTGCGCCGAGCGGAGTGTTGCTCATCTGCGAAAACTTGCTTTTACTCATATCGGTAAGGCCTCCATTCTGCGCCATCACCGACGAGGCAGACAACAATCCTGCCATAATTAAAATAAGATTCTTCATATTTGTATTTTACCTATATTTTTTATTAGTAAGTTATCATCTTTTCTTCGTATAGTTAGCGAGTTTCTACTTGCGCCTTCGGTCTAAAATCATCGTAAAAAGAAATCCCGAGCAGAATATCACGACCGTGCCGAACACAATGGCAAGATAGCCGTGAAGAACCGTTCCTATCGATATGAATCCGATTATCGCCACTCCACATATAACGGCAAGAGCCGCCGCCATATTGCCCACTTTCTTGCTTACGAATGCCAGAAGGAATAATCCCAACATTCCGCCGCTAAAGACGGACGATAGTTTCCACCAAGCATCGAGAATTCCATCGACGTGCGACAGCAGAATCGCCACTACGATTCCTATCAGGCCCACAATCACGCCCGAAATCTTCAGAACATGGATGCGTTCTTTCTCCGAAGCCAGCGAGCGCACTCGCACATAATAATCAGTCAGTATAATTGTCGATGAGGATGAGATTGATGTAGCCACCGTACTCATTCCGCTCGCAAAAATCGAAGCTATCAAAAGTCCCGTCAATCCCACAGGCAACTGATGCACAATGAAATAAGGAAAGACATCATCAGCCTTGACGATACTTGCCGGCAGCAAGTCGGGCTGCATCTTGTAGAATACATACAGCGAAGTACCAATCATAAAGAAGAATGCCGACACCGGGATGAACAAAAAAGCACTGAACATCGCGCTGAACTTTGCCTGCTTCTCGCTCTTGGCAGCATGATATCGCTGCACATAACTCTGGTCTATGCCGTAGTTCTGCAAATTTGTGAATATTCCGTAGACGAAGCAAACCCAGAACGTAGAAGTGCCAAGTTCTAACGAAAAACTGCCAAGCGAAAACTTGCCGTCAGCCAAAGCCGTCTCAACAACATTCGACGGTCCTCCTGGAGTCTGAAACAGCAGCACGAGCATACAAACAATCGTTCCGCCAATGAGAACGATACCTTGCAGAGCCTCGGTCCAGATAACAGCCTTTATTCCGCCGAACATCGAATACATTATTATTGCTACAGACGACAGCACGATGACGAGTTGCAAATCCCATCCCAGCAGAATATTCATAGGCAAAGCCATCAGAAACAAGATTGTACCAATGCGTGCCATTTGAGTAAGCAGATAGCAAGCCGAAGCGTATAGTCTTGCCCACAGTCCGAATCGCTCTTCGAGATAACTGTATGCCGACACGCAGCCCATATTGCGATAGAACGGAACAAAGTACATAACGGCAAAAAGGGCGGCAACAGGTATCGACAGACTGAAAACAAACGCGTTCCAGTTTCCGGCGTATGCCATGCCCGGATATCCCAAGTAACTTATGCTGCTTACATAAGTCGAAAATATTGACATTCCGACAACCCACCCAGGCAGGTTGCGACCACCCGACACAAACTCTTCCGAAGAAATCTTCTTCTTGAAAAAAGAACAGCCAAAGAGCACTATGCCTCCTGTGAAAAGGAAAAATATTATAAAATCAATCAGATGCATAATAGACTGCAAATATAATACATTTCCGACAGTCTGCAAAAAAAAGAACCGCATATCAGCGGTTCAGATAACTTTCGAATGTCTTTATGTCCTCTTTGAACGTAATCTTGATATTCGTGCTTTCGCCGTCCACGATGAATATCGGAACTTCGGGCATGTAACGATGCACAACTCCGCAGTCGTCGGTCGTGACGAACTCTGGGTCGGCAAGACCACGCTTGTAAGCCTCGGCAATCACCCTGCGCTTGAAGCACTGCGGTGTCTGCACGTTTCTGAGCATCTTGCGAGGCGGAATGTTGCAAATGAGTCCGTTTTCATCAACCTGCAAAATAGTATCGGTGGCAGGAACGGCAACATCAACGGCATCGTACTTTCTAAGAGCCTCCACGCAATCGCGAATAATTCGCTTGCTCACCATCGGACGGACGGCATCGTGAATCATTATGTTGTCATCGTCGTTGGTATAAGCCTCAATTGCGGCAATGCTGCTGTGATAGCGTTCCTTTCCGCCCATCAAAACGCGTTTCAGTTTTGGATGATGCTCGCCAATCTGTTCGCTCACCTTCTCAACGTAATCCTCGCGTGTAACGATGGCAATCTCGTCGATATCGTCAGATGACTCGAATGCCTCTACGGTATGTTCGAGAATCGTCTTGCCACCAACCTCCAAAAACTGCTTTGGCAGTGATGCCCCAAGACGGGTACCACTGCCAGCAGCTAACAATATAGCGATATTCATTATCTTCCAGCGTACATTGATTCGTAGTACTTCTCGTAGTCGCCACTTGTGATGTTGTCCATCCACTCCTGGTTCTCCAAGTACCACTTTACTGTTTTCTCGATGCCTTCCTCAAACTGAAGAGACGGCTCCCAACCCAACTCCTTCTGAAGTTTTGTTGAGTCGATTGCATATCGTGCATCATGTCCGAGACGGTCGGTAACGTAAGTGATGAGGTCCATGTCCTCGCCCTCCTTACGACCGAGCAGACGGTCAACAGTATTGATTACGACCTTGATGATGTCGATGTTCTTCCACTCGTTAAAGCCACCGATATTGTAAGTTTCAGCAATCTTTCCGTTGTGGAAGATAACGTCGATGGCACGTGCATGATCCTCAACAAACAGCCAGTCGCGAACATTTTCACCCTTGCCGTAAACAGGAAGAGCCTTGCGATTGCGAATATTGTTGATGAAAAGCGGAATCAACTTCTCTGGGAACTGATAAGGGCCATAGTTGTTCGAACAGTTTGTAACGATAGTCGGCATTCCGTAAGTATCGTGGAACGCTCTTACAAAATGGTCTGAACTTGCCTTCGAAGCCGAATATGGCGAATGAGGATTGTACTTTGTTGTCTCGTAGAAGAAATCCTCGCCGTATGCCTCGTGATGCTTTGAAGAAGAAGCCTTTGTCGTAAACGGAGGCTCAATTCCCTCAGGATGAGTCATGCTCAACGCTCCGTAAACCTCATCGGTAGAGATATGATAGAAACGCTTGCCTTCGAACTTCTCCGGCAACGACTCCCAATACAACTTGGCAGCCTGAAGCAGACTCAATGTTCCCATCACATTTGTACGGGCAAAAGTGAACGGATCTTTGATTGAACGGTCTACATGAGACTCGGCTGCCAGATGTATGATTCCGTCAATCTTCTCGTCCTGCATAAGTTTGTAGAAGGCATCGAAATCACAGATATCCATCTTTACAAACTTATAGTTTGGCTTGTTCTCGACATCCTTCAAGTTGGCAAGATTACCAGCGTATGTCAGCTTATCAAGATTGATGATGTTATATTCAGGGTACTTGTTTACGAACAGACGTACAACGTGCGAGCCAATGAAACCAGCTCCACCAGTAATAACAATATTCTTCATTTAGTATAGTTTGTCGTTAATATCAAAAAACGATTCAGCATCTTTCAAGCAAGGATGCTTCATATCTTTCTCACTCAGGATAGCCTTCTCAACCGGAATCTTCCAGTCAATGCCAAGGCTTTCGTCCTTTATACAAATGCCGCCATCTGCCTCGGGATGATAGAATTCATCGCACTTATATTGGAAAACGGCAGTCTCGCTAAGGACAGCGAATCCGTGCGCAAATCCTCTCGGAATAAAGAACTGGCGATGATTATCTTCTGTAAGTTCAACAGCAACGTGCTGTCCGAATGTTGGTGAGCCCTTGCGGATATCAACGGCAACATCAAGCACCGAACCCTTTACACAGCGCACAAGTTTGCTCTGTGTGTAAGGCATCTTCTGAAAGTGCAATCCGCGCATAACGCCGTAACTGCTCATACTCTCGTTATCCTGAACAAAATTGATTGTATGTCCAAGAATATCACCAACTTTCTCGTCGAATTCACGCTTTGAAAAACTCTCAAAGAAATAGCCCCGCGAATCCTTGAAAACTCGCGGTTCAATAATCAATACGCCATCAATAGCAGTCTTTATAATTTCCATCTTTACTTATTTTCATCCTTCTATTTCATCAATAACCTTTAGCAGATACTGTCCATACTGATTCTTCAGCATCGGCTTTGCAAGTTCGCGCATCTTGTTGGCATCAATCCAGCCTTTTCGGTAAGCGATGCCTTCGAGACAAGCCACCTTCAAGCCCTGACGCTTCTCGAGCACCTCGATGTATGTCGAAGCCTCGCTGAGCGAATCATGCGTTCCTGTGTCGAGCCATGCAAAGCCACGGCCCAAAGTCTGAACTTTAAGTTGTTTATCGTCAAGGAATTGCTGATTAACAGTCGTAATCTCAAGTTCACCACGAGGCGAAGGCTTTATGTTCTTAGCCACCTCAACCACTTTGTTCGGATAGAAATACAATCCAACAACGGCATAGTTGCTCTTTGGCTTCTCCGGCTTCTCCTCTATGCTGAGGCAGTTGCCCTCCTTGTCGAACTCGGCAACACCATAACGTTCAGGGTCGTTTACCCAATAGCCGAAAACAGTAGCTTTGCTTTCTTTCTCGGCAGTCTCAACTGCCTCGTGAAGCATCTTTGAGAATCCCGGACCTTGGAAGATGTTATCACCCAATACAAGGCAGACAGAATCATCGCCGATAAACTTCTCACCTATGATGAATGCCTGAGCCAAGCCGTCTGGCGAAGGCTGCTCTGCATACTCAAACTTAACTCCATAATCGCTGCCGTCGCCGAGCAGACGCTTGAACGAAGGCAAATCGTAAGGAGTTGAGATAATAAGAATCTCTCTGATTCCGGCAAGCATAAGTACCGAAATAGGATAATAAATCATAGGTTTGTCGTAAATAGGTATAAGTTGTTTACTGACTCCCTTGGTGATTGGATATAGTCTCGTTCCTGATCCTCCTGCTAAAACAATTCCTTTCATTGAATACGTATTTATATGGTCTGATGATTTATACAGATTCCCTGCATGTACCACTGATATAGTTTGTGGATACCTTCATCAATTTCTATCTTATGATGCCAGCCAAGACTGTGCAACTTGCTTACATCCGTAAGTTTCTTCATTGTGCCGTCGGGTTTAGAACTATCCCAATTTAGTTTGCCTTTGAAACCGATTTCTGCTACAATCTTCTCGGCACACTCTTTAATTGTAAGTTCCTTTCCTGTTCCTACATTTATGTGGCAGTTACGGATTTCTGTTATGCCGTCGCTATTCTTAACACTGTTCTTGTATGTATCTTTAAAGTCAACGTTAAGCAACACATGAACAGAGGCATCAGCCATCTCCTCGCTCCACAAGAACTCGCGAAGCGGAGCTCCTGTTCCCCAAAGTGTTACTGCCTCTGGAGTGATGCCATAACGAGACAACACGAACAAAATTGCTTCCTTGCTGCTGTTTTCATCAACCTTCACTCTGCCATCTGCCAAGACTTCTGCACCAGACAAGACATTTGCAGGCACTCCGTCGGCATTCTTTATTGTAACAGGACGCAGTTTGATATCTTTTCTCACAGCATCCCAATCATTCTCGTTCAGACACTTAGCAAGATGAATTTTGCGAATCATCGCAGGCAGGACATGACTGTTTTCCAAATGGAAATTATCGTTCGGACCATACAGATTTGTCGGCATAACAGCAATGTAGTTTGTGCCGTACTGAAGATTGAAGCTCTCGCACATCTTCAGACCTGCAATCTTTGCAATCGCGTATGGTTCGTTTGTATACTCAAGAGCGCTTGTAAGCAAACAGTCCTCTGGCATTGGCTGAGGTGCTTCGCGCGGATATATACATGTTGAACCGAGGAACAAAAGTTTCTTGACACCATGCTTCCATGCCTCGCCTATCACGTTCTGCTGAATTTGCAGATTCTGATAGATAAAATCGGCACGATACTGAAGGTTTGCCATAATTCCGCCAACATGGGCAGCGGCAAGCACTACAGCATCAGGCTTTTCTTCATCAAAGAAATTCTTCACTGCCACGCCATCGAGCAAGTCGAGTTCCTTGTGGCTCTTGCCTACAAGATTATTGTAGCCGCGTGACTTCAGATTATTCCAAATAGCAGAGCCCACTAATCCGTGGTGCCCTGCTACATATATTTTCGAATTTTTATCTAACATTTTACTATTTGATAATACCCTTTTCCAAATATTCGGCAAGGTTTGTGCGCATAACACTTGCTACATGCTCTGCGGCAACCTTTTCCATATCATGCTTAACCATTATCTGAACAAGCTGTTCGAATGTTGTTGTCTGCGGATTCCAGCCGAGTTCGTTCTTTGCCTTTGTTGGGTCGCCCCACAAATTAACAACGTCTGTCGGACGGTAGAAATCCTCGCTTACCTCAACCAAAGTCTTGCCAACAAGATTCTCAGGACCTGCAACACAAATACCCTTCTCGTCCATGCCCTCGCCCTCGAACTTCAGTTCGATGCCTGCAGCCTTGAACGCAGCGTACGTAAATTCGCGAACCGAGTGTTGAACGCCTGTAGCAATAACGAAATCCTCAGGTTTATCATGCTGAAGAATAAGCCACATACACTCAACATAATCCTTTGCATATCCCCAGTCGCGAAGTGAGCTCAAGTTTCCGAGATATAACTTTTCCTGCTTGCCCTGAGCAATACGAGCCGCAGCAAGAGTGATCTTTCGTGTTACGAATGTCTCACCACGACGCTCACTCTCATGGTTGAACAAAATACCTGAGCAACAGAACATGTTGTATGCTTCACGGTATTCTTTCACAATCCAGAAACCATACAATTTAGCAACTGCGTATGGTGAGTAAGGATGGAACGGAGTCTTCTCATTTTGGGGAACTTCCTCAACCTTTCCATAAAGTTCTGATGTTGAAGCCTGATAGATGCGGCATGACTTTTCAAGGTGGCAAGCACGAACAGCCTCCAAAACTCTCAATACACCTGTTGCATCAACATCGGCTGTAAATTCTGGAGCATCGAAACTAACCTGAACATGGCTCTGAGCAGCCAAATTATATATCTCTGTTGGCTGAACGGCACCAACGACCTTCACCAACGACATAGAATCACCTAAATCTGCATAATGCAAGTGGAAGTTTGGCTTTCCTTCAAGATGGGCAATTCTTTCTCGGTAATCAACAGAAGATCTACGAATAATTCCATGAACTTCATAACCTTTTCCCAACAAAAATTCTGATAGGTATGAACCATCCTGACCGGTAACGCCAGTAATCAAAGCAACATTTCTCATATCCAATTTAAAGTCTAATTATCTTTTAAATATTTTAAACATACTTGCAAAAATATAACAATTATATATAATTTACAATTTTATTCAATAAATTTCGTAGTCCGACCAAAATATTACTGATCAGGATTTTCAACAAAGCCCTGATACTCCTTCACCAAACCGTTGTTTATCACATTCCAGCTCTCGTTGAGCAGTTCCGCCATAGATTCTGCGCCTTTGCCCTTGGGACTAATCGGTTTATGTATCGTTACACTCAGCGGAACACGATTAACAAAGCTGACATATCCTTGAGTGCGAGGCTGACAATCAAAACTGCCGTTTATCGTAATTGGAACAACAGGCAACTGCAATTTATCAGACAACAAGAATGCGCCTCTTTTAAACTCACCCATGTGTCCGCAGAATGATCTCGCGCCTTCAGGAAATACAACTACCGATGTTCCTCCCTGCAGAGTTTCACGCGCCTGTCTGATTGTCTCGGCAATCTTTCTCGGATTGCTTTTGTCTACGGCAATCTGATTCGTAGCCGAGCAAGCCCAACCAACGAAAGGAATCTTCAGTAGTTCCTTCTTCAGCATCCATTTAAAATGTCGGTTTATCGCCGCATAAATTATATAAATATCGAACGCACCCTGATGATTTGCAACAAAGAGATACGACTGCTTAGGGTCGAGTTCTACGCCTTCATCCATATTCACCTTAACCTTCATGCCAAGAGAGCCAATGATTACCTTTCCCCACCAAACTGCCGGCTGAAAGCACAGATAATCATTGTGAATCAAAGCACCGATTACCATAAACAAGGAGGTTATCATTGTCTGTGCCACTATGATTGGTAGGGCAATCAGAACCTGATATATTTTATATAGTTTATGCATAAATCTAATTTTATGGTTGCGAAGATACTAAAAAAATCAATTCACAAAAATTGTAAAGTTGATAATTATCGAAAAATATGCATCTTTTATATAAACCATAAGGATTTTAGCAACATATTCTGCTTTTTTACTCTGATTCGCCATCAAATTAAGAAAAACAAAAGAGGTATGCCGAAGAACAACATACCTCCAATTTGTTATCTTGCGGTGTTATGAGGATCCTCGCCTGTCCCCCATAGGTCACCCCATCTCGATTCTTTCGACTCACTCACCACAAATGAACCGCGTGGCTTTGCATTAGCCGAACCATCCATGTCCGAGCCAACCACAACATCTGTGAGGAAATCTTCCATTCCGTTAACCATAACCTTGTGCAAGGTCGGTTTTACATATTGATTTTTTTTCATAGTTTCTTTATTTCTTGAATACCTTAATTCCATTTATTATATAAATACCCTTCTGCATACCATCGAGAGCCTCGCCGTACTTAACAGCACTTCTAACCTTCAAGCCGTCTACGCTGTAAACATCAACCTCTGTTTCTGCATCGATATTCGCAGACTCAATTGTCTCGATGTCTGTAGCCTCGTCAACCTCATAGTTCCTCCACATGCTGCGGATGTAAATTGCCTTTGCACTAGCAGATGCAACATCGCCCTTGTCGCCGATTAGTTCAGACGAAGCATACAACATTGCGCGGAATGGAGTTGACCAAACGCCTCCGCAAGTTGCACCGCGACGCATAATCGGATTTCCGTTCTTGTCGTAGTCAAGATACAAATAATTCTTCCAATAGTTCTCACCTTCGGTTGCATTTGCTATGTATCTCTGTGTGAAGCCACGAAGTTCCATGCCATTTGCAGCACTGTTGGCTGTTGGCTGGTTGAATGGTTTTGCCTCTGTATCTGTATATGGGCAGTTGGTCTTATTTATCTTACCTGAGCCTCTGAAGCATACTACCGATCCGTCTGGTCCACTGTATGTCACCATATATTTACCTGCAGGAATTATATTATCACTTACAGTTTGGAAGTTGATATAAACCTTATTAGAACCATCCTTCTGCTCAAAATCAGAGAGTTCCTCAAACAAGATATGAGGATTATTTTTGAAACCATTGTCATTAGGATTGAAACAAACCTCCTGTTTTGCTCCATTATTATAGTATGATATTTCTTCAACATCAAATGGTAAATCTAACGATGCCATCTTTCCGTTCCTCATCACACGTCTGTACTCAATATCGCCTCCAACTCTAATATCCGAAGGTGCATAGAAGTTATATGGTACAACAAGTTCCTTCTTGGTTGCACCATTTACAGAAGGGTCTGTAAGACGAATTTCATTCGCCTCCAGATTATTATAGTGAGTTACACCGTTCACTATGGTTGCATCGCTATCCCAAGCACAGTTTATATCAGTCTGAGATGTACGTTCACCGCACATTTTCCACATATCGATATTTACCTCGTCAAGAAGCGCACCGCTAACCATCTTTATATAATTATTCTTGCCGTTTCCAATCGCATCAATATAACTGATGTAATCGTGAGGCACAGCCAGAACAGAATTGCTGCTGTTTGTATAGCCTTGCTTCTGCTGATGAGCTACAGGCTGACCATTCAGTTCCTCATCCTTATAAGAAGTATCGTGATTGTCTCTGTAAATCTCGCCCTGATAAACGATTCTGCTTGTAACCTCATTGCGCTTCACAATAGGATAGTCGATTACCCATCCGTCATCCTCATTGTAAAGATCACTATCAAGCGCACGATAGTAGTAAGTCATAACTGGCATATCATCGTACGAACCGTCTGTAGCCTTATTTTCATATCCGTTAAGATTCTGAACGTAGTGAACTTCCTCAATGTCCGACTTGGCATCAGCACTCAGCAGATATGCTACCTTTCCTGCGTTGAAGCACTCACGGTCTATCAATGTAATGTTCTCAGCCTGATTGCTGTCGTACCAGTTAAGCTGACGTGTATCAGACATCTGCTTGCCATATTTATCCTTAACGGCCGAAACGGCATCAGGTATAAGCTGATAGCAGTTGTCAACCTTTGCGTTACTTGTCTTTGCAAAGCATGGAATCTCTCCATCAACAGCCGAAATATTATAGCAATTCTTAACCAGAGAGTTTGCACCGTCAACGCAGCCAATTCCGTATGCCTGCTTTACGAAGTTGCCGTTTGCATCAACAAACTGAACATTTCCCTTGTTGTAGCAATACTGTACAATCATCTTGTCTGCATCATCGCCAGTTGTTCCAATGATACCGCCACAATCGCTATTTTCATCATATATCTTGATTGAGCCCTCGTTGTAGCAGTCTGAAATCAGCGATGCAAATGAGCCTTCGTTTGTTCCAACGATACCACCGCAACTTGCATTAGCCGTGATGTCAGCCTCATTATGACAATACTTAATCACCATATTGTAATTGTCGCCATCTGCATCCTTGGCATATTTCAATCGTCCCACGATACCACCGTAATACTGCTTCATTCCAGCCTCAGAAACTGCCTCGATAACACCCTTGTTTGTCAAATCATACAAGCGTACTGCATCTGTCGTATTTACCATTGCTACGAAGCCTGCTGCATACATTCTTCCCGGAGCAATAGTACCATTGTTCGTACAATTCAAGATATCAAGTTTACCACTCTTTCTCGAACCGCTGTCGTTGCTGCCTGTCACGCCAACGAAACCGCCGTAATAATTCTCATAATCGCCAGAGAATTTAGTATCAATAGTAATCTCACCATTGTTTTCTGAATTCAGGATTCGCAAGACGCCCTGATTTATCGCAACAAATCCACCGGCATAGCCCTTAGCCATAACCTTTCCGTTGAATGAGCACTTGTCAATATTCAAAGTTCCGTCGTTATAGCCTACAAGACCGCTGACGAACTTACCTGAACTCTTGTCCAAATCAACCATCGAACCGTATATGTTCGAATTATTAATATTGAATTCCGTTCCTTTACGAATAGTACATGTTATACCGCCAACACCAATCTTGTCGCCAGTCTCTGTACATCCCGAAACATTAACATACAAGTTGGCGTTCTTTATATCTGCACCAGCATTTGCATAGCCAACAACGCCACCTGTATAAGCCTTGCTCAAACTACTCTTACATGACACGTTACAATAAGCATCAGCCGAGCCGTTTACACCGTCAACAATAAGTTTGCCTTCAGTATATCCAACTATTCCGCCAGCATAATTACTTGCTGTGTAAACAGAAACATTCTTAAGAGTTATATTAGAGATAATCAAATCGTCAGCAGAATTGTTTAGAGCAACAACACCTGCGGCATACCTATTGCCCCTCAAAACAAGATTTTGTACCGTAACATTCGAGATGTTTATATAACTATCTTCGTGTTTTACAATAGCAATACAGCCACCAATGTTAGCATCTCCGTTTTTCTCTACTGATAATTCTACAACCTCCGAATCATCTCCAACGGTAACACCATCAATCGTAATCTCATCAAGACTCGACAGGCTAACATATCCGATTACACCACCGAAATTATTACCTATAGAAGAAATCGAAACTTTACCTGTCACAGAATCAACTTCTTTTATCGCTGAAATCTTAGAACGGCAATTATCAGAAATTGATACAATAGACCCCTGTGTAGCACCAATTAAGCCGCCACACAAATAATTACATGCAAATGAGCCATCAAATGATGATTTTGAAATATTTAGAGTTGTACTCGATACAATGGCAACCAAGCCTCCAATTCGTGCGTTGGAACTTACATTAGCACCACTTACCGAACAATTCTTTATATTTACAGTATTACTTCTTGTTTCAATGCCGCCAATCAAGCCAGCACAATAATTACCGTCTTTACTAAAGTTTGATTTAACCGCAAATCTGCCTGAACCACAAGATATCCTTACGTCTTCAATATTTCCTTCAGAACTGATTTTGCCAATAAGTCCTCCATTATAACCAGCATAAGTCATAACTTCAGAATTATTACCATATACAATAGTACACTCACTCACATTTGTTGTGGCGTTAACCCTTCCTGCAAAGCCTCCAGCATAGCTGGTACTTGAACAAATTGACACGCCGTTACCAATATTCATATTAACATTGTTTGCTGTAAACGAGCCAGTTTCTCCAACTAGTCCTCCGGCAAACCATCTGTTTGAATAAATTCTGCCATTTAATGTTACATTCAGATTACTAAATGTTGCAACTCCCAAAAGATTATCCATATCACCAACCGAGCCGATCAAGCCACCTGCATGTCCTACATGAACTTCATTTGTAGCAATCTCACCATTAAATGTCAATTCATCACAATTAGTCACAGTTATAGTCTTTCTTGCATAGCCAACCAAGCCTCCAACATTTAAACCTGCTGCATACAGATTGGCATTTGACAAGACGTTACAATTGTTGATGGTTGCGTTCCAATGCAACCAGCCAGCAAGACCACCCACACCAGCGCCTTCACTACCAATGTTTCCAGACAAAGATACTTTACAATTTGCAACAGACATATTGTTAGCATATCCCACGAATCCACCAACATAGTCTTTTCCGCCATATACAGTACCAACTGATATTGATCCACAATCGCTTACTGTCATATCTGTTGTCTGGCCTACCAAGCCACCAACAAATTCTCCTTCTGCACTAACTCTGCCAGAACTGTTTATATTACATTTTTCAACATTAACATAGCCTGCAGAATAACCAACTAAGCCACCTGCATGTTTAAGTGCTGCATAAACCTGCCCTTTAAGCACTATCGAAGGACAATCTTTAACCGACAAGTTTCCAACCTGCCCTGCAATGAAGCCAACGCCCAATGACTCTGTTCCGCCGCCAACGCCAACATAACTGTTTGTGCCAAAATTCAAACTACATTTTGACACCTCAAGCAAACTTGGAGTATAGCCAACCAAACCGCCAGTACATTTCTGCGATCTTATTTTGCAGTTGATATCAGCAGTACAACCAGACAGCAAGACCTGTCCTTCGGACTCTCCTACAAATCCTCCAACACTTACTGCTGTGGTTTTAATACTGTCACTGGCAGACAATAAGATACTACTATTGCTAATCTCAACACCTCCTTTGGTATATCCTACATATCCACCAACATGATTAGAACCGACAAAAGCAACACTCGAAACATCCGAATTTGATATTTTTATCGTATTATACGAATTGCATTCACCAACAATCGCTCCCAAACAACTTCCTGTAAATTCTACATTCTTCAGCGAAAAACGATTTACATCCAACTGTGTTCCGTCAGCCATCCAAGCAACACAACCCGCTACAGCAAAATTGCCACTAGCAGTCTTATATGAATACCTACTATTAGCATCACCCATTGTAAAATTATCAACAACAAGTTTGTCTTTGCGATCTGGATTATTATAGCCCAAATTGCCGACAATTCCACCAACCCAACTTGGCCAAGTTCCTGATGTTTCATTCAATGTTACACTACTGTTCTTCACGGTAATACTTGCATTGTTGGTAATGGCAACATATCCACCAACAACATACTTTGAAGTTATACCTCCCTTAAACGAACAGTTTGTAAAAGTAACATCCGAAGAAATCAACTCACCCAAAAAGCCAGCAATACGTGCCGAACCACTCAATGTCAAGCCCTCTGATTTACAATCTGTAAGAGTTGACTTATAACTACCCTCCAGCCTGCCCACAAAACCGGCTACATACATATTTCCACCAGTAAGTCTGCCATTCGCATTATCGGATATTACAGAACATTCTGATGCATTAATAGACTGTGCAAAACCGGCACACCCACCGACATGATTTGCTCCAGACATTAAACCGTTTAACTTTACATTTGTCTTAGCAACAGTTATATTACCACCTACATTACCTGCCAAGCCACCTACATAGTCACCTGAGGACTTGAAATTGTCATTATTTGCCAGAGTAACGTTACAATTGTTGAAATCCAATGATCCTGGTGTATATCCTACGAATCCACCAACAGTCTTTGTTCCAACCATTGACACATTAGATATGTCTGAATTTGAAACAAAAATCTTATTAGACGATTCAAAGTCGCTAACAATACCTCCCAAATGCTCACCCTGAAATACAAGGTTTTTCAGAGCAAGACCACTTACATTTATGGTTGCGCCTTTACATGCATAAGCCACGCAACCGCCAATGCTTTTATTTGATGAATAAGTCAAGTTTGTGGCATCGCTACCCATCGAGAAGCCATTAACCGTAAGTTTATCCGTGCAAGATGATGCATCCGCACCCATATTGCCTATAATACCGGCAAAATAATTCGGCCACTTACCAGATTTTTCTCTTACAGAAACTCCGCAATTCTTAACCGTTACATTTGCATTCGATGTAACGGCAACCATTCCGCCAACAGCATAATTAGATTCTATCGCTCCGTCAAAAGAGCAATTTGAGAATGTTACGTTTGTACTTGTAAGATCGCCAATAAGTCCACCACAACGCGAATTTGCCTTTAACGACATATTTTCAGCCTTACAGCTTGTAAGAGTTGATGTTGCTGTTGAACTAAGCGCACTGGTAAAACTGCCCAAATTGTTTCCTGACGTTTCAAGACCGCCCTTATTTCCACACTTAACAGAACTGTTTTCCGCTACAATATATGCAGTTCTTCCAACAAAACCACCAATACTTGAAGCCGCCGAAATTTTACCGTTCAACTCTACATTTGTATTTTGAACAGCCGTTCTGCCTCCAACAAAACCAGCCAAGCCACCGACATAACTTTTTGTAGATGTATAGTCTGAGTTTAATTTAACATTTACATTATAGAATCTTGCACAACCGGTACAGTTTCCAATAAGCAAACCATTTCTGTCTGACACTTCTTTATGAGATTTTTCAAAATTTGTAGAAGTGCCGGCAGTTGTAACACTACTGAACTCAAAATTTACGTTGTAAAAAACGATATCTTCGGCATCACTAAAGAAACCATAATTTCCATTATCAGAAGAATCTCCAGAGCCAATAAGATGGATATTCTTTATTGTATGTCCGTTACCGTTTATAAAATAAAAACGTTTAGTTGTTCCTTTTCCCTGCCAATAATAGTTATTCATATCTATATCAGCTGCCAACTCTATATAAACTCCGCGTCGTTCTAACTCTATACCAGTAAATACTTCAGTCCATATACTAGCATCATCAACATGATGATCATTAGAATTAAAAACCCAAGCTAACTCCTGAGGTGTCTTAATATTCGAAAAAGAATAGTAACTACCCTCATAACCGTCAGCTCGGTATCCCCACACCTTATCAGTAAAAATGATGACCCACTCCATGCTTTTAACGTCACCTTTCTTTGCATAACTTCCCCAATCAGAAGTTTTATCATTGGGCTGTGCAAAAGCACCAACTGCACATACAAGCATCAGTACGTGAACTAAAAACCTCTTTTTTAAAAACATATCTATCTTCATAATTGTTTCTTCTTTGTGCAACTAAAACAAAAAATAGTCAAAAATAAATAATTGAACGAATAACTCAATTTATTCTGCAAAAATACATAAAATTCTAATATATAGGCATTTTAATATTTAATATTTTTTAACAAAGCAAAAAAAGAGTTGTACAAAAAACGTACAACTCTTTCTTTTTATAACGAATTTAGATTATTTTTCGTCTTCAGCCCACAGGTCTCCCCACTTGCCGCGTCTGCCACCTTCGTCGCCGTAGTTGATTCTTGGCTTGGCATCACCACCGCCAACATACTCAACCGACTCCTTAATCATGGTGTCAACATCTACACTCTCGCAATATCTCTTGTCCAGCTCTATTCTGCTGAGCTTTGGAGCAATATATATCATCTTACTCATATTATCAATTCTTCTTATAAACTTTCTTTCCGTTAATAATATACACACCTGCGTCAAGACCATCGAGAGCCTCGCTTCTCAGAATCTGCTTCTTCAGCAATCTACCGTTAAGGTCGAATACATCAACAGGAACGTCGTTCTCCAAAGTGCCGTTCTCTGTCATTACTGCGTCTATCACGTCGGTTACAACCTCCTCATCGTCGAACAACGACATGAACTGGATGCGAACCTTAGCGTTTGACGAAGTTGCCTGCTTTGGCATGTACATGTACATTCTGAATGGGTCGATAAACGACTTATTGTCCATTCTTACCAAGTAACCTCCCTGATATGCAACATAGTCGGTAGACTCGCCTACAGTAAGCAAATTGTTGTCAAAATACTTCTGGCGGAACAATCCCTGTGCATAAGAGCCATCAACCTCGCCTGCCATACGGTCTGTCTGCTCTACTGAAGACACCTTCTCGTAGTCCTTTAACTGAACAGCCGACAAGTCGCTGTAAAGGTCGGTCTTTGAGCGGAATGACAGAACGGCAGAACCGCCAACGCCAACATCCTCGCCTGGAGTGTACTTCATCAAGTAGCAGCCAACTGGCAATACGTTGTAAGTATTACCATCTACAGTTTCGCGGCTCAACGCCTGCTCCTTGAATGTAACAGTTGTTCTTCCGTTAGCAGTCTTATAAGTTGCAAACTTGTAGAACTTGATGTCCTTGCCAAGTACGTCCTGGTTGTTTACAATAACACCATAAACCTTGTAAGGAGTACTAATTGTTGCATAGTCCTTAACATTCTTGATTGTACGCTTGTAAGAAACCTTCTTTGCAGGCACAGGACATGGAACATAGAAGTTGAAGTCCTTGTGCTGTTTGCGTATATCCTCACGATACAAAGTCTTCTGACTTGTTGAGTTGTACTCAGAAGTGAAGATCTTCGAACCTGGATCAGACAACAGAATCTCATCAGCCTGAATCTCTGTACCCGAAACCGGAGCATAACCGTTAGAACCCTTGGCAAGCTTACCCCATACACAGTTCACACCATAGTTTGTCTTGTGACCGTTGTTCATTACGGTGTTGTCAGAATGTGGGTTGTAAGCCTCATTGTCGTGGTTGAAGAATACAATCCAGTTGTCGTTTCCTGAACCCAACTTGGTTGATACCGCATTGCCAGAATTATAACCAGAGTGTGGATGACGGTTAGCGCCATTATAGTTCATATAGAAATCATCAGGATCGTATGTTGCAGGATTGAAGTTGTCTGCAGTACTATCGAACAACTTACCCCTGTAAACAAGGTTATCAATCTTGCTGAAGTTCATCAACACAGGATACAAATCGCCCGGATTATCCTTATCGTTGATGTCGTTCATGTTCTGAACATACAGAATCTTGTCTGCATCAGCCTTGTAACTATTCAAGTCATCGCCTGCATAGTGTTCGTTTATCTTGTATGCAATCTCACCGCTCTGGAACTTACGCTGATCGTCAGTAATCTCTGTCGCGCTGAAATTATAGCGAGGACAATTGTAATCAGAACTGAAATCACCCAGCATATAGTTATAGTCACCTACATACTCAACATAGATGTTGTTCTTGAAATCACCATTGTTGTGGAAACCTAAACCATTTATTTGATTCAGTTGTTCCGGTGTTAAGTCCGGATACTCTGTTGCAGCAGTATTTTCCATTGCATTTGGCTGACCATTTGCATAACGGGCTATCAAGTTCTGACGATAATTAAAAATGTGACGTCTGTAATAGTAATCGATATTACTGCTACCTGATGTACCCATTGACTTAACATAGAATGGCTTCAGAGATTCTGTACTAACACTCATAGTAGTACCAACACGATTTATCTCCTGCAAGCCAGATCTACTCATCAGACGGCCGAAATTGATGTTATTATAGATATATGCACTTGTTTTGCTACTTCCTCCAGACGCAATATTACTACAGAATGCACCTGGGTCACAAATTGTATAAATATCTGCATAATTTATACAGTTAAGAATTTTTATAGCACCCGAACTATTATGTGAAGCAGACACAAATGCACCACAGTTAACGTCCTCAGACATACAGAATGCCTTATTATAACAGTTACGTATAACAAAGTTCTGATTGTTTGCGTAATATCTGATACCGCAAATAACACCTGCATACGAATTAGAAGAATGAACATAACCACTCTCTATTCCAAGATTATGTATCGTCGTACCACCAGCTCCAACTCCAATCAGACCTGCAGCAGAAGCCGAAGTAGTAACATACAAATTCTTAATATAATGGTCGTTACCATCAAATTCACCTCTGTATGCATTGGTTGAACTAACATCATAATACCATGTAGAACCATTACGTTTCTGAGACGTAGACTTACCTATCGGCTCAAAGTTCTGCGCAATAACCATACCACCGCGAAGCTGTGAGTTGTCAACAACCTTGTATGCGCTGTAACTCATATACTTAGCCCAAGCCTGCATAAACTCATCTGAACCATAATAAGGAACGTTGTTCTTATTATAATACTCAACAAGCTCGTTATCAGTCTTGAATATAGGTGCAATAGAGTCTACTGCATGACCGCTCTCATCAAGTTTGTAATGATATCCCTTGGTACTGAATGCAAAGCCAGGGTTAAGGTCGATATTATCAACAAGTTTGATATTTGTTGAAATATATGGACCAGAAGCCGCCTGTGGCAAACGTCCAAATCCCTTTAAGTACGCACCCTTATTCATATAGTACGCAAACCAGAACAAGTGAAGTTTATCACCTATTTCGTATGTGTCAAAATCATTACTACCCTTACCTACAGGCAGAACTGTCTCAACCGAAGAACTTGTGAACATTACATCACGAGTATCCTTATTAATCTTGTATGACAACTGATCTCCTGTATAAATCTGATTCATATAGAAGAAAGGAATACTGTAAGCAGGTACACAATCATCATAGTGTCCAGCATCCATAATCTGTGTCAGACTTCTTGAACCATTGAAATACCAACCCTTATCGAGTTTCTCGTCCAAAGAGTAAGCATAGTCAACACCACCGTCGTATGTTACATCACCATTTGCATTAACAATAGGCTCAACCTCTGGTTTGAACAAACCAGCCTTGTGTACATCAGCTCTTTCGCATCTTGTTCCTGCCAATGCAGGGAATGCATCAACTTCCTCAGGTGTAACTGTATCATCGTATGCAGCATCGCCACCCAAAGTCTGGCGGAATCGCATATTGTTCACATCATCAAGAGTCATGTTACGTCCGTAGCCTCCAACATTCAGCAAGTAGCAAACCTTACCATTGTTAAAGTTCTCCAATGTCTCATAATGAATCTCATTTGGAGTATTGATTGTTGCCTTATCATCTTCTGTTTCGAGAGTATAGCAATTCTCAAACTTAGCGATAAGGGTATTATCAAAGTTACCAACAAGTCGGTTGTTGTGGTTCTGGAAGTTACCTTCAACAACACCTGCATTATATGAGTTCGAAATAGTCGTTGTTTGTATAGAGTTATTCAAACCGATAAATGCATTATGGCGAATATACTTACCATGAATATTTGATTTTGTATAACTGTCCTTAATAATCACAGTCATACCAGCAGCACCAACAAATGCACCAGTTCCATAATCAGACTTATTTGTGATATCCATCTCAACACCGCATCTACTAATTTCGACAACAGCGTTAACAGTTGGAATACGTCCGATAAGGCCACCAGTCTGCCACTCATTGTTGATATATCCCTTTACTACAAGGTTCTTTACACCACCTGATGCCATCTGACCAATCAAACCAGCACGAGCCTTTCCGATGAAATATCCAGAATCATGTTCCTTTGTATAATCAATAAACAAGTTGCTGATTGTCTTGTTATTTCCATCAATAATACCTCTGTAGTGAGAAGAGCCCACATCAGGATATTCTTTTTTATCAACAATTGATGCACCAAATGGAACCCACTGTACCTCGTTGTATGTTACGCCACCAGTTGTAACACTAAGGTCAATATCGTTCATCAACTTGAAATTGAATGTTGTAGCGCTATTCTTGTTCTGAATATAACTTGCCCAACGAAGTTCAAGGCTGTCTGCAATTTCATAATAATCCAAATCATCAATAGGATCATGAACCGTAGCCATTGTCTTAGTAAGACTTGGAGACGCAGAAATTGAATTATAATATGCCTTGAATGTCTCTGCATCTGTATTTGCAGGCTTCAAATCATGACCGGCATAAATATCATAATCCTTGAAGTATGGTACAACTGGGATATTACCCTCATTGTTAATAAGGGCAGACAAATCGAAGTGTGCCACATCGTTTTCATCAAATGTTACATTTGCGAAATAGTTTCTGTCTTGTGCCTTAACAGGCCAGTTTGGAACTATTACGGCGCCCTTTGGAACAGAGTAACCAGCCTTGTACACACAGTTTGCAAAGTCTCCGTCAGCAACCTTACCCGTAAAGAATACAGGATAGTCGTCAAACTCCTCGATTGTTACATTCTGTCCGTAAACAGGCTCTGTCAAGCCCTGATTATGGCTGAATACATTCAAATTAAATGTAATCTCACCCTTCTTAAACTGATCTTCAGTAGCACTTGTTACACCAGTACCACTCTCACCAAGAGCATAACATCCAGAGAATGTTCCTACAGTCGTTACCATTGGAGCGTCAGAGATATCGTAGCATCCCTTTATAGTATTACCGCTACCCTTAGCAACAATTGCACCAACTGTCACTGCCGTTGGGTTTCCATGATTATAAGAATACTCAACCGTTGTGTTATTAGCAGTAGCAACCAAACCACCAGCAACAGTCTTACCATTTACTTCTACATTTGAGTAACATTTTGAAATTGTTGCTCCATTTGCTTCACCAACAAGACCTGCAGCATTATTCTTTACAGAAGTGTAAGAACCTTCAATACCAACATTCTTGACTGTTGCGCCACTTCCTATAGCTGCAAACAAACCATGATTGTCGGCTGTTGACTTCATCTCTGTCAAGCCAGATATCTTAAAACCTCTACCATCGAATGTGCTGGTAAATGGATATGCAGCAGTTCCGATAGGCTGGAACAAGTGTGACTTGACATCTACATTTTTAATATTCTTCAAGACATTATCCTGAATTGTATTATCAAGAACGATATCGTTAGCAAGGTGTGCCGAAGGCGCTTTGATTCCATTTGCCAATTTGTCGTTCACAAGTTTAGCATATACGTGCAAGTCGAGTGAGTCTGAAAGAACGTAACCTTCAGGACTCTCTGCAAATACTGTATAACTTGGATGTACGAATGCTACGTTAGTCTTTCTGTCGATAACAGGAGTACCACCGTGATATATTCTTACTTCCTCCTCGCCATTCTCATTCTTGAAGTTTGGCTCAACGAATGCGATATTAGGATACTTGACAACCTTACCTTTCAGCTTAATCTCAAGCAAACCAGTATTCTCGTTTACACTGATATTAGCATCGAGGTTGTTATTACATGCAGCAATATCATCTGGATATTTTGCATCAGATGTCTTGTTATACTCCTTTATATAATCTGTTGCTGGAACAAAACTCCAAGCCTCGTATGCAGATGCAGATGGTCTTGTGAATATGATTGCATAAAGACCGTTCTTGTCATCCTTAAACTCAGGATACTCGTCGATTGGAGCATACTCCAGAGCCTGTCCGTAAACATCGCGGAGCGCAGCCTTACTCTCATCAAACTTACCATCAGTAAATACATCTGAAGTTCCGCCATTCAACCAGATAGCTACTGTACCACCGTTGAACAACGTCTTAGATGCTGCATAATAAGTCTTACCTGCAGCAACAGGCTCTCTGCCCTCACTTGCAGAAACATTTGCCATCTTGTATGAGTTTGTAATTTCAGCCAACTCAACGCTGTTGAAATCGACTTTTACGCCCTTTGAGTCAACAGTTCCTTCCTTTACTGTCTGGAATGCATGAGCTGTATTTGCAGCATTATCCCAATATACAACATCACCATAAGTTGTGTAGCAGTTGTCCATACGCTGCACATACTGACGATTTGTATAATTTGTTTCTCCGTTTGTAGACTTAGATGCATTACAAGATTCAAGATATGGAGTGATACCACCAGCCTTTACGACTCCTGACAATGCACCCTGATTGTAGCAATTAATAATACTACAGTTAGTAGCATAGTTAATCTGTCCAACAATACCAGCAACGCAACCATCAATTACAGAAGAATTGTCTTTGTTAACAACTCCATTATTAGTTACATTAGCCTTGTTGCTACAGTTTACAATATACGACTTTGTCTCATTATTTGTGTCGCCATTGATGTAACCAAGAACACCAGCAGCACCCTTGTTTGTAGCAACATTTACATTACCACTCTCTACACATACCTTAAACAATACTGACAACTCTTCAGCATCCTGTCCTGTAGCAATATGACCAAACAGACCAACACCTGTTGTCTGCTGCTCATTAGAAGCAATATTCAAGCCATAAATTTTATAACCGTTTCCGTTGAATGCACCACGGAACTTTGCTGTTGTTGTGTTACTTTCTGTTCTGTCAGCCTCTGCAATAGTCTTAAGCCAGCACTTTGTATAGCCATCGCCGATTGGGTTGAACGAATGTTCAGAATCAAGCGTGATGTCTGCTGTAAGAATTGCATTAGCATAATTATACACATGGTTTACATAGTAACTGAACCAGCGCAACTGAAGTTCATCTGCAATCTCATAGTAGTTTGCAGTTGCCTTGCCTGGAACAACGCCTGTAGACTCCTTAACCACGTCGCGGAATTCCTCGAGAATATCTCCGTCCTTTCTCTCCATCGTTACATATGAAGGAACAGCCTCGAAATACTCTCCGCCCGGAATCACAGCACTAGCAGCAACTGTCTCTTTTTCAAGCTCAAGCATAGCATTGTCGCCAGCATAGAAAATCTTGTCCTGCTCAAAGAAGTTATTCTTTGGGTATACATAATCACCAGCAACATTCTTCAAGTTTGTTACAAGCTTATTGTCTGCAACACGCTCGCTGTCATAATAGTTGAAGAAAGCAAATGTTCCCTTTGGAAGATAGTCACCCTTTGTTGTAACATTTACGTTTTCGTATGCATATACACCATTTTCTGGATAATAATACTCCAATGGATATACACGCTTAGGACTCTCTTCATTATACATTGTCTCGGCAGCAAGACTCAACAATACTGGATATTCATCAATTTCGCCGTTACTTGCAAGTTTCTGACCGAAAACAATATCCTGCTGATCTGCATTCAGATAGTAAGCAACGTTTCCGTTCTTAAATTCGTCAAGAGATTTAAACTCAGAACTTACTTCCTTACCGAATGGGTAATCACCTACTCCGTCGAGAGTATAGCAGTTAGTCAGAACTGGATAGTCTCTGTAAAGAGAACTGTTTGAAGAACCATGCTCAATATTACCTATATTATAGAAACGTGTAATTGTTGAACCAGTTGCAGAAGGCGCAGAAAATCCGACAGCACCATGAGCGTCACCCAAACGAGAGACGATATTTCCGTGATTATAACAGTTTGAAATAGTAACTGTTGCAACGCTTGCCAAACCGTTCATACCAACAAGACCACCTGCATTTGAATTACTTGCAGAAGCATTGATACTTGCCTTATTGTAACAATGGTCTAATACAAGTTCGCCAGCGCCAGCACCACTTACAATACCACCAACGATACCTCCAACAGCATATCCCTTACCAGATACAGTTCCACTTTCAATTCCCAAATTCTGAATTCGGACAATCGTGTTATAAGCATCACTTGGACTTACTACTCCAAACAATCCCGTGAGATTGTTAGACTTGGTATCCGCAATCTTCAAATTTGAAACGTAGTGT
>Ga0256405_10002342_pt1 | contig 44172 bp, 35 predicted proteins | sample RumenRJG_02DNA_FD_189096 | JGI IMG/M metagenome (GOLD analysis project Ga0256405, IMG submission 189096) | Bovine rumen microbial communities from Lethbridge, Alberta, Canada - RJG_02 | ecosystem: Host-associated > Mammals > Digestive system > Stomach > Rumen | place: Canada: Alberta... | reverse complement strand
AAAATTCTAATTCACCTTAATACGATCTATATAATATAAGTTAGTCTTAATTAAAGAAAATATACAGAAATAATAATCTGTTACGTGAGCTAATTCTCAAATAGATTTACTTAAATTATGTTTTTTTTAAGAATTGTTATAGTTTATTAAGCACCATATAGTAGGTTTTAATTTTTTCTTTTATTTTCAACAAATTATTTAAGTAATAAAAATATGTTCCAATATAAGTCAATTTTCTGTTTATTCAGATGTTTTGAGGCTATTAAAAATAAAACCAACTTGCTAATAATCCATAATCGATAGTGATGTGATTAAATACTAACCTGATTATAGTGCGTAAAAGTTAAAAGGCCTGTCTCCTGTAAATTTAGGAAAACAAGCCTTCATTCAACAATACGAAATAGAAAACTATGTTATCAGTTTCTCAATCCATAGAAATTCAAGAAAGACATTCTTACATTACATACCAGCTCTGAATGCTTCAATCTGATAGTTGATGTGTTCTGTTGCAGATTTTAATCCATCCTTTACTGACTTCTTTCCTGAAATTATTTCTGAACAAGCCTGGTCGATAGGGCCCCAAACCTCAGACATCTCAGGGATGCTAGGAATTGGAACTGCTCTACTTGCCTGAACAGCAACAGCATTTGCTGTTTCATCATTTGTAATTACAGGATCTGCCATTACAGCCTTAACAGGAGGAATTTCAAGAGTAGTTTCATATCTTCTCTTGGCATACTTTGGCTGATTGATAAACTGCAGATACTTCTCTGCTAGCTCTCTGTCCTTGCAGTATGATGAAATCACATATCCTTTTACACCAAGGAATGAACTCATTGGCTTGCCGTTTGGAAGAACAGGCAGAGGTGTCACACCAAAATTAATGCCTGCTTTTGCAAATGGCTCAAGTCTCCATGGGCCATCGATAACAGCAACAGCTTTTCCTGTGCAGAACATATTGGTAATTACGTTAATTCCACTTTCACCCAAGGTTTCTTTTGGAAAGACGCCTGATGAGTAAAACTTCTTGATCATTGTCATACCTTCAATGGCACCACTATTTGATAAACCAACGTCAGCAGCATCCACATTGCCATCTGAGTCAATACCAAATACATATGCACCATATGGCTCAATAGCACCGAAGTAATAATACAAATTATCCCACTTGGCTAATAATCCATATTGACCATTTCCTTCAGATATAACCTTGCTTGAATACTCAAAATACTCTTCTAATGTATCAAAAGGTTCTTTTAAATAGTCCTTGTTGTAATACATTACCAGTGTCTCTACAACTTTTGGAACACCGTAAATTTCACCATTCTGAGAAAAAGCTGTAACAGCAGATCTAATATATTTATCCTGATCTTCCTGCATAAAAGAAATAGGAGCAATCATACCCTGTACGACTGCGGCACCAACTTTGTCAGATGGACATAAAAGAATATCCGGACCATTGCCAATTATACCTTCATGATTAAACTTTTCCATCTGCTCAGTAAAATCAACCTCAACAATTTTTACTTTGCAGTCATAAAGTCTTTCAAAATCTGCTACAGCTTCTAATATTCCCTGAGATTTATCATCTGTCTCTTCCCAAACATAAAGTTCAGATGTAGCAAATGCCTGACAAGAAAATAATGCGGATACAGCTAATAAAGAAAATGATCTTAATGTATTCATCTTCACCTCTTTTACGTACACTTATTCATAATATACACAATTTTCAGTCACAAAAATTTTAGGAATCTATCAAAATTGTTATTTTTATTAAATAGAATTAATAAGAATTAGTAATTAATTATCTTATTATTTTGATACTCACTCTAATGCACTGCAAAAATGCATTTTCTTCTATAAGTCAAAAGACTAAATACAACATTAAAAGATATGCACAATATTTTGAATAATATCTCATATTTTTAATATAGAGTTTTGAAGAAATGTATAGTTCTAATAATTGAATGTTTGAATAAATTCCAACATTGCCTTAAATAGGATCATAAGAAGATAGTTACAACTACTAGAATGGAAATTTAAGATCGCAGGAAAACGAAGTATCAATCTTAAGTCTCAAGTCGTGTAGATAAATCAAGCATATCCTGTCATATTGTAAAAGTTAATAAAAACAGCAATATTAACGATTTTGCTCAAGCCGAAAAAACTATTCTTGAATGTATTGATGACTTTATAATCAGGATTAGTTTTTTTTAGGCTTCAGGCTGCCACATGTGTTTTTTGTAAAAAGATTTCAAAACTAATAAAGGCGATGGCTACTATAGCATAGCCTTTATTGCTGTCTTCAGAATTATGGAAGCTCAATTATGTTCAAACAAAAAGAATGAACATAAAAAAAGCGGTTGCTTTCGCAACCGCCTTTCTTAAGCTTTATGATAGTAGGGTCAACCTGTTACCACCATGCCTCAGCCTGAACACCAACTAAGAAGTTGCGGTTCTGAGCTCTATCGCCCCATGAAGATACGTCAACTGACTGCATGCCGTCCTTCTTACCATGGATGTAGGTAGCGAAGATACGGAGCTCTGGACGTGACCAGAAGTTTGAAGCATCAGGAGTGATTGCGTAAGCAACAGTGTACTTCTGAGCATTTCTGGTGGTTGATTTGCCATCCTGATCCTTTTCAGTCTCGGTGTAAGCACCTAACTCAACTAAAACCTTGGTCATCTTGGTTAACTGAACGTATGGACGAACAACAACCTGGAATGCACGATCGTTCTTTAAGTTGGTCTTGTTTGCATCGTAGTTCTTAGATGCAGTGAAGTTTAAGGTGTAGAACATACCGAAGTTAGAGGTGAAGTTCATCTGACCGAAGTTGTAGATGCTGTAACGGTTTGCCTTATTAGATGCACCTGTATCGTCGAACCATGCTTCAGTACCGAACTTAACCCAACGAGCGGTTGAACCGTGAGTCCACTTAAGAACAGTCTTGTGCCAACCTAATGAGTAGCCCTGACCTAACTCTACGCCGAAGATGTTTGACTTACCAAACTTGTTTTCTGGGTGGAAGTACTTCTTGGTGGTTGAATCGTTGTCACGCTGTGGAACTAAGAAGGTATCACGAACTTCGATGTTAGCACCGTCCCATGCTGGGAAGTCATACTGTACGTCGAAGATGTGAGCTGAACGGAAACCGTTCTTCTTTACTGATGAATCAACGTTATCAACATAAGTCTGGCCATCATCACGACGTAACCAAGCTAAAGATAACTTACCTGGGCCAACCTGTAAGTTCTCAACACCAGCACCCATACCTGAAATATCCCAGTAGTATAAATCGGTTACGTGGATATCTTCACGGTGATAGAATCTCTTACCTGCCCAAACAGTTGCATCCTTATCGAAGTCTAATAAACCCTTAACGGTTAAGTTGAACTCACGTAATGCAAAACGGGTGTTCTCAACATTGTCAGTGCTTACTGAATCGTTGTTGATTACAACGTTGTTGGTTGACTGCCAGTCACGGTTGTACTGTGATGAAACAGCGATACGTGAATTTACTGACCATACGGTGTCGTCTACGTTAGCAACATCAGTACCTAAGAAGATTTCGCCGTAGGTGTCATTCTCAGCACCTAAACGACCAACCTGGTGTACTAAGTCATCTGACTTGTTGAAACGCTTTGACATAACGCCTGAACGGAAATAACCGCCAAAGTAAGCGTTTGGAGTATAAGCATTAGCTGATGGAGCAGCTGCAACAGCAGCTAAAACGCCTGCAGCTAAAAGAGTTACTTTCTTCATTTTTACATCCCATAATAATATTTTGAAGACACGCCAATTCGTGTCTGTGGCTATTCTCTTTTATCTGACCTTCTAACTCAATCTGCTTTTTTATAATTAGTGATCTTTATCACATTTTTTAGTGTTATACTCTCATTTTTAGTGCTACAGATCACACTTTTTTGGCTTATTTAAGCCATTCTCTATTCTCTAGACCACCTTTACACAAAACTTCGAAATGCCGTCATAAACCTCACCTGCTATTAAACAAACATCTTAAAGTTGAGCTATGAGAATGCACAAATTCTCATAGGAAATTAACAGATGCTATCGAAAGAAAAATTAAAGGAGCACAAAAAAAATGGCCTGTTTTTTTTGCAGACCATCTTATACGTATGAATAAATTTTAGTATTTTCTAAAATCTATTAAAGCGTTCGCATTTGCCTTGGTAAATATGCTCTCTTCAACAAATATGCTCCTTGGGACAAACTCACCTTTTAAAACCTTTAAAGCAATATCAAAGAAAAGATCTCCTTGCAGTGGATTGCATTCGATTGTTGCATTTGCTTTTTCTGCTATTATTTTTTTTAACATTTCTTTAGTTGCATCAATTGAAACCACAAGAACATCCTTGCCTGTTTTAACTCCGGCCTCTTCCATTGCTTCAATGGCTCCTAAAGCCATATCATCATTCATGGCAAAAAGCACATCTATATCATCTTTATGTTTTTCAAGGATCCTCAGCATTGCAGCTTTGCCACTTTCCCTTGAAAAGTCACCTTGTTCGACAGTGAACACATTGTACTGTCTTGAGGTTTTAGTTTCACTCATACTATCATAGAAACCGGCTCTTCTACCGGCAGTAACTGAAGCAGATTCAGTTCCTTCAATGATTGCAATATTTATCTGATGACGACCGTATTTTGGCTGAAAAGCATGACCTACTACGTAATCATCAATAAAGGTAAAGGCCTTGCTGCCTTCTGTATAACTGTCAGAACCAATTTTGGTTAGATATAATGATGGATCTGATACCTTAAGATCTCTATCTAAAATAATAACTGGAATTTTGGCTTTCTTAGCTTCTCTTAAAACCTCATCCCATCCTGTTTCGACAATCGGGACAAAACCAATCAAATCAACATTATCTTTAATGAATCCGCGAATTGATTCAATCTGATGCTGCTGAGAAGACTCTGCATTCTCAAACTTAAGGTTGATGTTATGATCTTTGGCTGAACGAATAATGTCTTCACTTAAAACAATACGCCATGAGGATTCTTTACCTATCTGAGAAAAACCGATATTAATGATTGCTGCATTTGCAGCTGAATTAACAGAAGATATAGAAATCAGAAGTCCCATTGCAAATGATGCAAGAACTTTTCTTAAAGCCATATAGATAAAACCTCTTGAATCTGGCATCAATCACAGGTACATGATGATGTTTCAAAATTCAAATCGACATTCAGACAGAAAACAAAATGTTACAAAACAGATCCCATTACACTTTATACAACAAAATTCGTTCAATTAAGAAAATGGGGATGTATTTAAGTCTAATCTTTTGATTATGGTCGCAATTTACAGCTTTTTTAAAAAATCATGATCAAGCTTTTTTAATGCATCAATAAGCACATTTTCAAAATCAAGAAAAGTAGGATTGAATGAAGCTTCTCTGTCAAGTTGAGAGCAAAGTTCCTGATAAAATTTCTTTAGCCTGTCGTTGATTTGAGTTTTAGATCTTCTGTAAAACCAGTAATACCCCTGCAGAGGTATCATTATGAGAACACACATAGAACAGACGGTGACGCTTAAATTTGCAGTCAGCGCATAATACAATGGTATTCCTTTAAAGTATCCCCCAAGATATAGAGTCCAGCCAATCACCAGCACCATAAATGGAGGGATCACTCTTTTTGCAAGACTCATAAGTTTCTTTGCTCTGCATTCTGGAAATACCGGATTGAGCAGAGGCTCCTCTGGCCATCTTTCCATGTAATGACGGCCATCTTTTAAAATCTCAATAATATTCATAAAAACTCCTGACTCAAATTGTACTCCAAAGCCAGAAATTTTCCTTATAAACACACCTTGATTTTGAAATTTCTTAGCACATATAAAGCCCACCTTTAGCCTGTGTGCTATAATTGACAAAGTTTAAGGTATCAATCCTTTATTTATTTGTAATTCGAAAATAATGGAGTATCACGTGACACGTAACGTTATGTTGGTTCCAACTGGCAAAACCACTGGAATTTTCACTGCAAGCTTAGGCTTAGTAAAGGCATTAAACAGCAATGGCGTAAAAACCGCTTTATTCACACCTTTTTATACCTGTACCTGCGCTGAATGCGACACCAAGTCTTTAAACAAGTACTGCGCCGCCAAGAAGATCTCATCTGGCAACAAGACTGAAGTTATTGAAGCAATCGTAAGCAACTACAACGCATTAAAAGCCAGCGATAATTATGATGTTATCGTAATTGAAGGTGTAACAGATGCTCCTTTTGACGTAAATGAAATCAATGCAGCTGTATGCCACAGCTTTGACGCTAAGATCATTACTGTTGTAAATGATACATGCAAGTGTGCAAAAGCAGCTTTAGATGCAACTTTACAGTATTTTGGCAACGCAGCATCAAAGAACCTTTTAGGTTCTATTCTTTTAAATCCTGTTGCTCCAAAGGATGCATCAGGCAATAAGAAGCTTGTATTATCAGGCTGCGGTCACTGCTCATGCTCAAAGGATGAATGCTGTGAGAAATCAGAGCCAGTATTAACTGACTTTATCGCAACTGTAAACTTTGATATGAACTACTATGCTCCTAAGGCATCCTCAATTGCCGCATACTTAGGCGCTAAGGTTGTATCAGGTGATGAGAACGCTGTTGCATACAAAGTAACCCTCTCAAATGCAAAGGCAAATGAAAAGTGCGTATTAGTAACTGATGAAGTTCCTGCATCAACTCAGGCCAAGGTTGTTATCTTAACTGATGGTGTTGCAGGTGATGTTGCTGGTGCAACTGTTATTTCAACAGAAAAATCTTCATGGGCAGTAGCTCAGGCCTTAGCTTCAATTCCTGTAGTATTATCAAAGGATGCCGAGCGTGTAGCTTACATTGAAGATAATGCTTCAAAAGACTTTGATGCCAAGGCAATCGATTTAATCAAGGGTATTGAAGAGAACGCAATTCCTTTAATGAGCCCTGCAGCATTCCGCAACAAGTTAACCGAACTTGCCCGTGCAGCCAAGAAGAAGATCGCTCTTCCAGAAGGTAATGAACCAAGAACCGTATGCGCAGCTGCAAAGGTAGCTGAGCAGAACATCGCAATCCCTGTTCTCTTTGGTAACAAGGACGAGATTTTAGAAGTTGCAAAATCTCAGGGTGTAACCTTAGGCGCCAATGTTGAATTCATCGATCCTGAAGCAACCAGAAACAAGTATGTTGCAAGACTTGTTGAGCTCCGCAAGAGCAAGGGTATGACTGAAGAGATGGCATTAAAGATGCTCGAAGACAACGTAGCACTTGCCACCATGATGATTGAGAACAATGAGTTAGACGGTCTGGTATCAGGCGCCGTTCACACCACTGCAAATACCATTCGTCCACCACTGCAGATCATCAAGACTGCTCCTGGTGCAAAGCTTGTTTCAGCTATCTTCTTCATGTTAATGCCAGAGCAGGTTTACATCTATGGTGACTGCGCATTAAACATTGACCCAAGCGCTGAGGAAATCTCTGAGATCGCAATTCAGTCAGCTGACACTGCTAAGGCATTCGGTATCGATCCACGCGTAGCTATGGTTACCTATTCAACCATGAACTCAGGCAAGGGTGCTGATGTTGATCTGATGAGAGAGGCTACCGAGCTTGTTCGCCAGAAGAGACCAGATATTTTAGTTGACGGTCCTCTGCAGTACGATGCAGCTGTAATGCCAGAAGTTGCAGCCCAGAAGGCTCCAGGTTCACCAGTTGCCGGTAAGGCTACTGTATTTATCTTCCCAAGCCTGTCTGTAGGTAACACCGTATACAAGGCAGTTCAGCGTTCAGCTAACCTCGTATCAATCGGACCTATGCTACAGGGTATGAAGAAGCCTGTAAACGATCTGTCTCGTGGTGCTTTAGTTGATGATATCATCTACACTATTGCTGTTACCGCAATTCAGGCAACTATGAACTAATCACTACTTTATGAGGAGGGCAGCGCATGCTGCCCTTTTTTATATGCAGATACTGATATCTGGTGGATCTGGATTTATAGGCAGAGTTCTTATAAGTGAACTGTTAAAAACTGACATAAAAATCTTTGTCCACACCCATACCGATAATAAAGAACATGGTCTTGATAACAGGGTAACTGTATTAACCCCTTGTGATGAATTTCCTCTAGTTGATGTAATTGTTAACCTCTCTGGAGAAAGGATTGATAAAAAAAGACTTACCCAAAAAAGACTGTATCTTATTGAACAATCCCGTACTGATACCATCTCACTTATAGCATCAAAATATACCAAAGAAGAAACAAAGAATATTCTCTTCATTCAGGCCAGCGCTACAGGCATCTATCACAATGATGCTGACACTGATGAGACAGGAGAACTAAATAATTCAATTTACGCCTCCATCTGCAAGCACATTGAAGATAAGGCAAAAGATAATTTTCCTCTTTGCACTCAGGCAAGATTTGGTGTTGTGACAGGAATAGGAGGCGGACTTGTAAGAAACCTTCGTTTCCTGCCCGTAATTCACTTTGTAAACGGCAATAATCTTATCCCATACATCACAGTAAAAGATTGTGCCAGAGCCTTAATGCTCTGCATTAACAGAAAAATTACAGGTCCTGTCAATTTCTGTTCAGACAGACCTCTTACCTTGAACGCTCTTTTAAGGCTTTGTGCCGGCATAAAAAAAATCACAATCCCAAGTTTCATGTTTTTATTAAACTTTGACTCAAGATGTGATCTTTTAAAAGTAAACCAAAAAATAAAGCCTTCAAGGCTACTCCAAGAAGGCTTCATTTTTGAAGATCCGGTTATTCAAAATGACCTTTAACCTTAATCATCGACTCTACAATGTAATCTGTATGGGCTGATGAGATTTTATTAAAGTAGTCATGGATCTTTTTGACTGCCTGATATCCCTGAATTTCTGGTCCCTGAGTTACCACAAAGTCAATGATATTGTTCTTAACAAGCTCTTTGGTGGTGTAGATTTCATCACAACCAACGGCAAATCGCTCCTGATCACCATCTGCAATCAGGGCTGCTCCAAGACCGCTGACACCGCCACCTGTTGCGATAAACACAACGTTAATTTCAGGATGCTCCGATAAGGTTTTCATAACCACCTGCTGAGTTACAATATCCTGATCTTCACCTTCTATGATATCTACAACTTCATATTCATGATTTAATGATTCAAGACAACTCTTAAAGCCTGCAATTCTGTTCATATGACCTAAATGGTGCTTAGAACCTACAACGCCTAAAAGGTTAATCTTCTGCTTGTACTTGCACTTATCTACCATGCAGGCAGCAATTCTTCCCTGTTTTTCATAGTCAGGGCCTACAAAGCACAATTTCTTGCAGTCTGGAATAAAATTATTGAGAATTACGGTTGGATATCCTTTGGTGTTCAATTCGTCAAGCTTTTCTCTGATTTCATCGCAGTCAAAAGCACAGACAATAAATGACTTGCAACCAACAGCCTCAAGCTCATCTATCATCTTTATCTGAGTTTGACTGTCCCAGCCTTCCTGCTCTTTTAAAACTACATCAAAGCCTAAATCTTTAAACTCTCTTAAGGCATTGTTAATGCCTTTCTTGATATCATCAAAAAAAGGGGAATTGATTGAAGGAAGAGTTACACCTATGTAGTTAATACTCTTCTGAGATGACAGGGCTCGGCCGGCTCTGTTAGGAACATAACCTAACTCCTGAGCTAGCTGTCTGATGCGTTCTGAGGTTTTCTCACTTACTTCGTTCTTATCATTTAAAGCTCTGGATACAGTACCAATTGATACACCAGATGCTTTAGCGAGATCTTTTAATGTTACGCTCATTATTTCCTCTGTAATTTACGCAAACGATTTAGTTTCTAAAATCATTATGGTACATCATACTCGTTTTTTCTAAGATAATTAAGGAAATTTGTTATTAAAATCGCATTTTATATTTTGCGCACATTTGCGATTTAAGTCAATTTTTCAAATCTTCCACAAAGACTGTTTATTTGAATAAACAGAAAAGTGTAAAATCTGCATATGGATAAAAATGAGCATAATTGTGAAAGTAGAAGGATAGATAAGGTCTACCTGCTTTGCGACTGCAACAACTTTTTTGCATCCTGCGAAAAGCTGTTCCGCCCTGATTTGAAAACCAGACCTGTAGCTGTGCTGTCAAACAATGACGGCATCGTAGTGTCGCGCTCATATGAAACCAAAAGCCTGGGTATTCCCATGGGCTCCCCTGTCTTTAAGATTCAGAAGGAAATAAACAAATATAAAATTGCCACATTTTCTTCTAACTTCTCCTTATATCTTGATATCTCAAACAGGGTCATGAGTACATTGGAGTCATTCTGTAACGACATTGAAATCTACTCTGTAGATGAGGCTTTTTTAATCTTTCATAACATCACTAAAGAAGAAGCATTAAACCTTGCATTCAGAGCAAAAAATGCGGTTGCAACCTTAGTCGGTATCCAGATAGGTGTAGGCGTTGCAAAAACCAAGACTCTGGCAAAACTTGCAAATCACCATGCAAAACAGCACCGAAACGAAACCCATGGTGTCTTCAGCGTACTAGAAGATGCACAAAGACAAAGGATATTACTTGAAAACCCTATTGGAGAAATCTGGGGAATAGGTAAAAAAAATGAGGAACACTTGACAGAGGACGGGTACAGAACCGCACTTGATCTGTCCAAAGCAGATCCTGATTTAATGCAGAAAAGATATTCAATTGTTCTTTCTAGAACCATAAAGGAATTAAATGACATTGACTGTATAGCAAGTGTAATCAGCGATGACGTGCAGGGACAGATCTTATGGTCAAGAACTTTTAAAGAAAGAATTACAGATTTTGATGATCTGCTCGAGGCAATTTCAAACTATGTTGCTGATGCTTCATCAAAATTAAGACAGATAGATCGCTATGCAAAGAAAATAACCATTTTCATAAGAACATCGTTCTTTGGCAATAAACCAAAGTACGCAAATGATGCTACTCTCTGTCTTGATTATCCTTGTCGTGATACCAGAGTATTTCTGGCGGTTGCAAAAGAACTTTTAAAAGTCATATACAAAAAGGATTTTGAGTATATGAAAGCAGGTGTTGTTTTATATGACCTCGTTGAAGAACGCACATTCCAGGCAGATTTATTCTCAAAAGCACCAGAAGAGAGTGAGCTTATAAAGAGTGATAGACTAATGGATACTGTAGATCTTATAAATTCTCAAAGCAAAAACAGCATCTATTTTGGCGCCCAGAATAAACTTACCAAAGAGAGAAAATTCAATGGACCGGATCATCTGTCTCCCCGCTATACCTCATCATTTGATGAACTGCCAAAGGTATATTAAGTTTTATGGAAGAAAAGATCTTATCTGAGCTCAAAGAGCTGTCTGAAGATAAATACCAGGAGTTCTCAAAAAAATTAAGTCCAGGTGTAAACATCATGGGAGTAAGACTTCCTGCCTTAAGAAAACTCTCCAAAAAGCTTTTAAAGGAATATGGCAGTGCACTTCTTCTCTATCATCTAAAAGAAAATTCATCTTTTGAAGAAAAGTTTATCTACGCTTACGCACTTGCATCGATATCAATACCTGTAGAGAAAAGGCTAAGCTTAATCAGAGACTTTCTGCCTTACCTTGATGGTTGGGCCATAGTCGATTCTTTCTGCACCATGTTAAAAGACTGCAAGGCTCATCAGGATGAATACTTTTCCTTTATTGACAGTCTTTTTGAAAGTAATCACAGCTTCACAGCAAGATTTGCCATAGTTATGTGCAACAGCTATTTTGTGGATGAACGCTATATGAATGATATATTCAGTAAGCTTGAAAAGGCAGATACTTCTTCTTACTACGTGCATATGGCAGTATCATGGGTGATTGCAAGCTTTTACTGTAAATATAAAACCCAGACCATCAGCTGGCTTTTATCTTCAAAAATTGAGATTAAAACCTTTAATAAGGCTATTAGCAAAATGATTGAGTCTCTTATACCAACAAATGAAGAAAAAGCCTATTTAAAAACATTAAAGCGTAAAGCTTAAGTCCTAGACTTTTTTAAAAGATAGGCTCTGGCATACGAGCAGGATACATTTGACACAAACTCATAAGAGTTTTCTTTAGCAAACCTGAAGCACTCATCCATAAGATTTCTGGCGACACCACGACCAGAAATTTTCTCGGGCACCTGGGTGGTTAAAATATTGATCCGGCCATCAGTAATTTCATATCTTAAAAAGGCTTTAAAGCCATCTTCAATCATAAAAAAGATTTTCTGATCCTTGTCATGCTCTACCATATAAACCTCATTATTATTTGAATTGTCATTAAAAAAGAATATAATCTTAAACACGGAAAGGTGGCAGAGAGGCTGAATGCATCGCACTCGAAATGCGACAATCACATTGTGGTTCAGGGGTTCAAATCCCCTCCTTTCCGCATAAATATTTTTTTTACTATTTTATCTTATTAAAATTTCACGTCTTTTTATATCATTATTTCCTTATAATTCTGTGCATTAACTTATCATTTTTACTTTAATATAGCTTTACATAACTTTTGTATATTTATATAAATGTAGCTTTGTGTGTAATTTGTGTGTGTAATAATTATAGACAGTTACACACAGTTTAAAAAATTACACACAGAGTTATTTATGCTTACACAATTGCAAATCAAGAATGCAAAAAGCAGATACTCCTTTTCAGTTATCAGATGTACCAGGACTATTTCTTAGAGTAATGCCCAATGGTAAAAAAATTTGGATCATCAATAAGTCAATCAAAGGAAAAAGAATAAGCAAACAGATTGGTGTTTATCCTGAAATGACTATCAAAGATGCAAGAGCGTGCCTAGAAAGGTATATAGCTGATAACAGTAATAGAGCTATTAAATTAAAAACCTTTTCTGCAGTTTATAACGAATGGCTTGATATTAAAAAGACACAAATTAAAAACTGGTGCGATATACAACAATGATTTGAAAAATATATTCTTCCTGTCTTTGCAGAACACACTTACGAATCTATTGAACCTTACGAGATTATTGGTTCTCTCAAGAATTCTCTTTTGTCTCAAGGAAAGCTTGAAACAATTAAACGCATCTGTGGACCTTTAAAAGAAATCGAAATTTACGCACTGAACTGCGAATATATAAAATCTTTAAAGTTACAAGGGATGATGTCAGTAATTATGGTTGCATTTTATGCATTGTTAAGACCTAATGAATACTGCTCGTTGGAATGGGACTGGATTGATGAAGATATGACTACAATTACTGTTCCTTCTGTTAGTATGACCTAGAAACTTAAGTGATCAATTTCTGGGGCCATACTATCTAAGCTGATGATTTTTTCTATTCATTCAATTATTTTTACTTAACAACTTCGCAGCCTTCAACCAGCCAGTCAAATTTATCAAGTAATGCTTCATCTGACACAGGATCAGTCTTATCAAAACGCAACTCATCGTGATTATCATAGACAGTTCCATCAAAGACATCTCTGCCCTCAATCAAATCACGTCTGGCGTTCTCAAGCATAATGCCATAACTTGGGTCAATTTCACTTGAGATACCGTCAATGCCGACAACATCCTCATTTACACCAAGCCAGGCAACAGGGATATTTTCAATTCTACCAGTAAAGTATCTTACGATACGACGCAAAATAATACCGTAAGCTTTCTGCCAGTTAATTACAACTGAAGTTAGCTCCTTTGGATCATTTACATCACGGCGTGAATTAAATCCAATTGAATAAATACCATGTTCTCTTGCTGCTTCCTTATAAGCATCAGGAGTGTTGAGGTAGCCGGTAATAATATCAACGTCATGATTCTTGATGAGATTTTCTGCATCAGTTTTCTGTTTTGCGATATCGTTCCAGTTATTGGTATATTTTACATATACAGTAGCTTCTCTGTTTACAGTTCTTACACCAATAGTAAAGGCACTCACCGCTCTCTGAGCCTCGGCCACATTATAACCTACAAGATATCCTATATTACCAGTTTTTGACTTCATACCAGCCAGAAGTCCTGCAAGATAATGAGCCTGATAGCTTCTTATGAAGTAAGGAATTGTGTTTGATGAAATATTCTTCTTTGATGTGGTTAAAAAAAGAATTTCAGGATGCTTTTTAATCGCAGGAAGAATAGCTGAGTGGTAATTATGATTATTTATAATAATTGCCAGGGCACCTTCATCAATTAAAGACTCTACTGCTCTTGAAGCAGGATCCATTGCCTCAGGCACATTGTCACGATAGATAAGTTCAAGACCCTGATGGGCGCAGGCCTTTTTTACAGCATCATAATGCTCCATATTCCAGCCCTTTTCGTTAACAGGACCAGGGAAAATATATCCAATCTTAATGCTGTGAGCTGTAAAAAAAATTTTATAGAAAGCGGCGGCACCTATTGATAACAGTAATACCGCAACAACCAGAATAATAACGTGTTTAATGCTTAACATAACAGCTGTAACTTAATCTTTATTGTATACATACATAATATCTTTCATTGATTATAGAATATATAAAAATTACAAAAGTGTACAAGATCAACAATTTTGTTATTCCGTATAAAAAATAAAGCCGGTAAATTTATTTTTACCGGCTTTATAAGCTTAGGAGTAATTATTTTTCATTATTAGAGCATGGTTGCACGAAGCTCTTCACCTGATAAAGGAGATAAATATGCAGGAGCAATATCAAATACAGTCTTGCATCCAAATGAAGCTTCCTTGTACAGACGTGCTACAGCACGGGTGTAAGCTACGATTACGCTTGCAGTAAACTCTGGGTTTGAATCAAGCTTTAAGCTGTACTCGATAATGTGCTTGTTCTGACCGTTAACGCCGGTTGAACCAGAACGAATTACGAAACCACCGTGAGGAATACCGCTGTGATTTGCATTTAACTCTTCCTGAGAAATGAAGTTTACAGTGGTGTCATAATCTGAGAAGTAGTTTGGCATAGTCTTAATCTGCTCTTCTACTTTCTTTGCGTCAGCGCCTTCCTTTAATACTACATAGCATAAACGAGTGTGCTTCTGACGGGTGGTAAGATCTGGATTTGAACCGCTTCTAACAGCCTCTAAAGCGCTGTCAACAGGGCAGGTGTACTGCTTTGCATCCTGAACACCTTCAATTCTTCTGATAGCGTCTGAGTGACCCTGACTTACACCCTTACCCCAGAAGGTATAATCCTTGCCATTTGGAAGAACAGCATTAGCATATAATCTGTTTAATGAGAACATGCCTGGATCCCAGCCAGCTGAAATTAAAGCTACGTGCTTTGAACCCTTTGATGATGCATCTACATTTGCAAAATGCTCAGGGATCTTAGCGTGAGTATCAAAGCTGTCTACAACGTTGAAGAGCTTTGCTAAAGCTGGAGTCTGAACTGGTAAGTCAGTTGCTGAACCGCCGCACAGGATCATTACATCAATCTTATCCTTGTAAGACTCAACATCATTTACGCTCACAACAGCAACGCCTTCAGTTAAAATCTTAACAGTTGCTGGATCGCGACGGGTGAATACTGCAACTAATTCCATATCTGATGCAGCCTTTACAGCGCACTCGATACCCTTACCTAAATTACCATAACCGTAAATACCAACTCTAGTAGTCATTTTATTTGTCCTAATTAAACCTGTTAGTGTATATCACTGTGATCAGTGAGTTTTGTTTATGTCCTAAAATGTAGCAAATTCGAATTCATTAGTCCATAAAAAAACATATTGTGCACCAATATTAAACATATTTTATATATCCAGTAGAAAACACAACTTATAATAATGATTTTGATCACACTTTTAAGTTGGTAACAAAAATAGAAATACTATTTTCATATTCATCTTTAAAAAAGCAAAAAACTTTCCATAGCAAAAATACAAAAAATTATTAAATACATAAATTTTTATTATTTATTGTATAGTTACATCCATTTTTTTTCATAATCTTGCATTAAGAACTTTTGAAAATAACTATCAGTTTTATTGATAAAACAATTAAAAAAATTTACATTTGTAAGTATTAGTTATAAAATGCAACGTGTTTTTTCATATTTTTATTGACGAATTTTCAAAGGATCAAAAGTGAGCATTTTAAAGAAGCTGAGCAACCCTCAGATTAAAGCTTCAAAATCAGACAACAAGCTTATTCATTACTTCCTAGTTAATGGATTAAAGGCATGCTCTTCATCTATTTCTGAAATATCAGCTGACTGTGATATTTCCCATGCAACCGTAACCAGATTCGCAAGAAAATTCGGTTTTGAAACTCTAAAAGATTTTAAGATCTCTCTTGCTCAGGATCTTGGAGCTCAGGACAGTGATTCTCTCTCTAAGAGATCTGCCATCAATTTAAAGGAAAGCTGCGAAACTACAGCACAGAAACTTTTACAGTTAAATCAGACCCTGCTCTCTCAGACTGCTGTTGAAATAGGTTTTGAATCTGTATCCAAAATCGTAAAGGAAATGGTTAACGCCAAAAGTGTAATTTTCTTTGGCATTGGAAGTTCAGGATTCTTAGCAGGTGATGCTGCAAGAAAGATTTCCAGAATCGGTATTGACGCAAGATGCTACACCGACTCTCATGAAATCATGTCGCATTCTGCTACCGTATCAGCACAGGACGTTGTAATCTACATCTCCAATTCAGGTAAGACAGGAGAGCTTGTACGCTCTGCCTCAATATGTTCAAAGAAGGGAGCAAAGATCTGTGCTATTACAGCAGAGACTACATCACCTCTTTATTCATTTACCGATCTTACTGTACTGCACGCAGTTCATGATTATGATCTGACTCAGGGCTATGCCGACTCAAGACTTTCTGTTTTCTTTATCATTGATCTTATCTATATTGAACTTGTAAAACTCATAGGTGACAAGGCAATCAAAGCAAAACAGGAAACTCAGGACGCTATCGATTCGCTTTCTATCGATTAGATTTTATGGCTAAAGTAAAAGTAAAAATAAGATTCATAAGTCTTACATACTTATTAAAACTGTTTTTACTTCTCTGCCTTAGCTTTGTTCTGCTCTCAGGACTCTGTCACCTGTTAGATCTGCACATCAACGTAACTTCTTCCCTTCCCTATGGTCTGTATAAAAAAGTAGATAAAACTGATATCTGCAAAGGTGACATTATTCTTTTCTGCCTTGAAGGTGAACAGGCAGAGTTTGCAAAGAAAAGAAACTATCTTACTTTTGGCAGCTGCCCAAACGATATGGCTCCAATTGGCAAAAAGGTTATTGCAACAAAAGATGATCATATCACTCTTAACAATGAAGGTATTAAAGTAAACGGAACACTGCTTGAAAAAACAGCACCGCTTGCATTTGACGGAGAAGGCAGAGACCTCCCATTAAAAGTGATTGACCGTAGCTTAAATGATAATGAGTACTTTACAGCCTCACAAAAAGAAGACTCTTTTGACAGCAGATATTTCGGCGTTATATCAAAATCTCAGATTTCAGGAGTGCTTATTCCTGTATTTACCTTCAATCAAGATCACGAATAGCAACAAGCTTTTCCTTTGAAAAAACTTTTTTCAGTATAATTATCAGAGTTTTTTTAACTAAAGGAAACAACTATGATTGATTTTATTACAAATCCAATCATTGCTTCAGTTGTGGTTCTGTGTGTCCTCTGTCTGTTAAAAGTGAATGTTTTGATTTCACTTTTAATTGCTGCCATTTTTGGCGGTATTTTAGGAAACATGAGCATTTCTGATGTAATGAGTACTCTCATTGGAGGTATGGGAGGAAACTCTGAGACTGCACTAAGCTACATTCTCTTAGGTGCCTTTGCAACTGCTGTTACACACACCGGTCTTGCACCAATCTTATCAAGAAAGATTGCTTCAGCAATTTCACAGAAAAAGTTCCTGTTAATCTGGATATTCGTGATTATGGCTATCATGTCACAGAACCTTATACCTGTGCATATTGCCTTCATCCCTATCCTTGTACCACCACTACTGGCGGTTATGAACCGTTTAAAGATTGATAGAAGAGCTGTAGCCTGTGCACTGGCATTCGGTCTTAAGGCCCCATATATTGCAATTCCAGCTGGTTTTGGTCTCATTTTCCAGGGACTTATTGCTGACAATATGACTCAGAACGGAGCACAGACAACCAAGGCCGAAATCTGGCAGTCAACCTGGATCTTAGGCCTTGCAATGTTCGTAGCACTTTTAATTTCTATTTATATAAGCTACAGAAAAGAGCGCACTTATAAGGATGTAGAGATTAACACCGAAACTGTAAAGGAAGAGCCTTGTAATGACAAATTAAAGTTTTCTCACTACATCACTATCATTGCAGCAATAACTACTCTTGCAATTCAGCTTGTAACTGGTTCTCTCCCATTAGGTGCCCTGTGCGGTTTAGGCATTATCTTTACCTTTAAGGCTGTTAATTTCAAGCATATGGATCAGCTCGTTGATGGCGGTATAGGTCTTATGGGATACATTGCATTCATTATGCTTGTAGCAGCAGGCTATGCAGCTGTTATGAAGGCAACCGGTGGTGTTGATGCTTTAGTATCTTCTGTAATTCCTTATATGGCAGGCAGCAAGATCCTTGCAACAACCCTGATGATGTTTGTTGGTCTGTTTATCACCATGGGTATCGGCACCTCCTTTGGTACCATCCCTATTCTTGCAGTGCTGTATATTCCTATCTGCACCAGCATGGGCTTCTCTATACCTTCAATGATTATAGTTATTGCCTCAGCCGCTGCTTTAGGTGATGCCGGCTCTCCTGCATCTGACACTACCTTAGGACCTACAGCAGGTCTTAATGCTGACGGTCAGCACAATCATATCAATGACACCTGTATTCCTACCTTTATTCACTACAATGTAGCCTTAGTAATTGCTGCTATCGGTGCCGTTGCGGTATTAGGTTAATTGTCATACAATTTAAAAAGGTGGCTAAAGCCACCTTTTTTATTGCCTGAAATTTTATCAGTATAAGAAAAGCCCGCAGATGCGGGCTTTCAAATAGCTTATAAGACTACTAGTCAACTCTCTTGAAGAGGATAGAACCGTTAGTACCGCCGAAACCGAAGTTATTTGACAGAGCGTACTCAATGTCATGCTTCTGAGCAGTATGAGGAACCAGGTTGAAATCACCAACCTCATCCATTGGAGTCTCTAAGTTAATGGTTGGAGGAGCAATCTGATCCTTGATTGACATAACAGTAATAACTGCTTCGATTGCACCTGCTGCACCTAATAAGTGACCAGTCATTGACTTGGTTGAGCTCATGCAGCAGTTCTTAGGAGCATCACCAAAGAGGCTCTTAACTGCGCGTAACTCTGATAAGTCACCAACAGGAGTTGAAGTACCATGAGCGTTAATGTAGTTAACAACTTCTGGCTTAACACCTGCATCCTTTAATGCGGCTGCCATTGAGCGAGCTGCACCTTCACCAGTCTCTGGAGTTGCAGTCATGTGGTAAGCGTCACCTGACATACCAAAACCAACTAACTCAGCATAGATCTTAGCGCCACGTGCCTTAGCGTGCTCGTACTCTTCTAATACTAATACGCCAGCACCATCACCTAATACGAAACCATCACGGTTAACATCCCAAGGACGTGATGCGTGCTCAGGATCGTCGTTGCGATGAGATAATGCCTTCATTGATGCGAAGCCACCGATACCCATAGGGGTTGAAGCCTTCTCTGCACCACCGCAAACCATAACGTCTGCATCACCGTATGCAACTAAACGTGCTGATAAACCGATAGCATGAGTACCGGTAGCACAAGCAGTTACCATTGACAGATTAGGACCACGTAAGCCCTTCATAATTGATAACTGACCTGAAACCATATTAATGATGGTTGATGGTACGAAGAATGGGCTGATGCCATGAGCACCACGCTTTACTAAACCTTCAACGTTCTTCTCAATTAAAGGCAAGCCACCGATACCAGAACCAATCATAGTACCGATACGATCTGCATTCTCAGGAGTAATTTCAAGACCAGCATCGTTCATAGCCATGATACCTGCTGCGATACCATACTGAATGAACAGGTCCATCTTACGCTCATCCTTACGAGCGATACCCCACTGCTCAGCATTAAAGTCTTTTACAAGACCGGCAATCTTTACAGAGAAATCGCTGGTATCGAAATGCTCAATTTTACTAATACCGCTCTTACCAGCTAAAAGATTCTTCCATGATTCTTCTAAATTGCCGCCAACTGGGCTAAGCATGCCCATACCAGTAACTACAACTCTGCGTAATTGCACTGTACGATCTCCGATGTATAAGTTAAAAAAGAATGGAGATGAATTTTTTCATCTCCAATCATTTCAAAAAGTATTTTGAAGATGGCTAATTCCCATCTTAAGAGTAGTTTATATTACTCTTTGTGAGCGTTGATGTAATCAATAGCTGCCTTAACAGTATTGATCTTCTCTGCGTCCTCATCAGGAATGTCGGTACCGAACTCTTCCTCTAAGGCCATTACCAGCTCAACGGTGTCTAAAGAGTCAGCACCAAGATCATCTACGAATGATGCCTCAGGTACAACATCTTCAGGCTTAACACCTAACATGTCTACGATAATCTTCTTTACGCGCTCTTCAATAGTATTGCTCATTTCTTTCCTTTGTCCAGTCTGAACTTCAGAACTGTCCTATCAAATTAAGCTGCCAGCCCTATGCCAGCAACCAAAAACCTAAACTAATTATATATGCTTTCTTGCCCTTTTGGTAGGAAAAATACTAATTTTTTGTGATAAAAATTAACAGAAAGTATATATGTGACATAGATCACTAGTTGCAGTGTAAACCGCCATTTACATCGATGGTAGAACCAGTGATATATGAAGCCATATCTGATGCTAAGAACACAGCAGAAGCTGCAATATCTTCAGCAGTTGCAGCTCTCTTTAAAGGAATGCTGTTGGTCCAAGCCTTGAGCTGTTCCTCATTTAAAGCTGCAGTCATATCAGTTGCTACGAAACCTGGAGCGATACAGTTTACAGTAATACCGCGTGCACCAACTTCTTTTGCAAGTGACTTGCTAAAGCCTATTAAGCCAGCCTTTGCAGCAGCATAGTTACACTGACCTGCATTACCATCCTGACCTACAATAGATGAAATGTTGATGATACGGCCGGCTCTCTTCTTCATCATTGGGCTGATAGCAAGTTTGCACAGCTGTACGCATGCAAAGAGATTGCACTGTAAAACAGCAGCCCAGTCCTCATCCTTCATTCTCATGAAGAGAGTATCACGGGTAATACCTGCATTGTTAACAAGTACATCAGGGCAGGTGCCGGCATCTGCAACAACTGCGTTAAAGCAGTCTTCAACAGTCTGCTTGTCAAGTGAGTTCATTACGAAACCCTTGCCATGACCATTTAAGTACTCAGTAATTGCATTTGCGCCATTCTCTGAAGTAGCAGTACCGTATACGGTAGCACCACGCTGCTCAAAAGCCTGAGCAATCGCTTTACCAATACCACGGCTGGCACCGGTTACTAATACAACTTTACCTGTAAAATCTAAGTTAAACATGTACTTCCACCTATTAAGCTAAAACTTCTAAAGCCTTTGCCAAAGTATCCTCATTGCATACGTTAGCACTGCCTAAAGTCTTGTCAATTCTGCGGTTTAAACCACATAAAACCTTGTTTGGACCTACTTCAACTAAAGCCTCAAAACCTTCAGCCTTTAATGCTTCAACAGTCTCAACCCAGCGTACTGGCATGGTTAACTGCTTAACTAAAGCATCAATGATATCTGCAGCCTTGGTTAATGGCTTGGCAAGAGCGTTTACATAAACAGGGATCTGAGCATCTTTAACTTCAATCTCTGCTAAGGCAGCCTTGAGCTTGTCTGCTGCGCTCTGCATTAAAGGACAGTGTGATGGAGCTGATACAGCTAATGGGACAACTCTCTTTGCACCTAAGGCAGTGAACTCTTCACAAGCCTTGTCAACAGCTTCCTTGTTACCTGAAATTACAACCTGACCTGGGGTATTGAAGTTAGCAGCCCATACCTTTGATGAATCGGTTGAAACCTTGGCACAGGTATCAATGATTACCTGATCTTCGATACCTAAAACTGCAGCCATACCACCAACACCGGCAGGAACAGCCTCCTGCATTGCCTGACCGCGAAGACGAACAAGCTTTACAGCATCTGCAAACTTTAATGAACCTGCAGCAACTAAAGCACTGTACTCACCTAATGAGTGACCTGCAACAGCCTGTGGTTTTTCTGCCTTAGACATTAAAACTCTAAAAGCTGCAACTGATGCAGTTAAAATTGCTGGCTGGGTTACTTCAGTCTTGTTAAGCTCTGCTTCAGGACCATTTAAGGTAATGTCCTTTAAGTCATAGCCTAAAGCCTCGTTTGCCTCAGCATAGGTATCAGCAACAATCTGATTGTCCATAAAATCAGCAAACATTCCCACACTCTGTGAGCCCTGACCAGGGAAAACAGCTGCATATTTCTTCATTATTACTCCTAGAGCCCTGTATGCAAGGGCTTTGTTGAGATTAAGTTACAAAAAAGATTAGTAGCGAATGAGAGCAGAGCCCCAGGTGAAACCACCACCGAAAGACTCAAGTAAAAGGACGTCACCACGCTTGATGCGACCTGAACGGATACCTTCATCTAAAGCAATACCAACAGATGGAGCTGAGGTATTACCCTGCTTATCTAAGGTTACGATAACCTGAGACATATCCATCTTCAGTTTTCTTGCAGTAGCTGAAATAATTCTTAAATTTGCCTGATGAGGAACTAAGAAATCTAAATCTTCAGCCTGCATGTTACCCTTCTCAAGAGTCTTGGTAACAAGAGAAGCTAAAACAGTAACAGCGTGCTTGAATACATCATTGCCCTTCATGTAAAGCCATGAATCGTTACCCATAACATTACCGCGCTTTGGATATTCCATGGATAACAGTGGACCGTACTTGGCGTCTGCAGACATATGCACAGCGATGGTTCCTTCAGTATCTGATGGACCTAATACGCAGGCAGAAGCACCATCACCAAAAAGAATAATTGTGGTTCTGTCAGTTGGGTCACAGGCTCTTGACATTAAATCAGCAGCAACAATCAGAACATTCTTTGCCTGACCTGACATAATCATTGCGTGAGCAAGGCAGTATCCATAGCTGAAGCCAGAACATGCAGCAGCCAGATCAAAAGCTGCAGCATCGTGAATTCCTAAAGCACCAGAGATTTCACAGGCGGTTGATGGGAAAGCATACTTTGCAGAGGTAGTTGCACAAATTACCAGATCTATATCTTCTGGAGATACATTGGCAGCTTCCATTGCTCTTTTTGCAGCAATTGTACCCATGCTTGCAGCGGTCTCATCAGGAGCAGCAATTCGTCTCTCTTTGATACCGGTACGCTCAATAATCCACTCATCTGAGGTCTCTACCATCTTCTCTAAATCAGCGTTGGTACGAACCTGTTCAGGCAGATAACTGCCAGTTCCAAGAATTCTGGTATACAAGGGAATTCTCCACTAAAAATTAAACAATTTGTGTATTTTAACAAAAAAGATGCTCAATATATATTATATATTAAGCTCTTTCTTAATAGAATTTATCAAATTCATTGAGGCGTAATTGTATGCTTCATGTAAAGCCACACCGACGGCATCAGCACCTGCAGAACCATGACCTTTTATAACCAGGCCCTGAACACCCAAAAGCACAGAACCGTTGTACTGCCAAGGAATTAGCCAATCAGGTCTTGCCAGCTTTGAAAAAACACCTTTTATGCCGCTTCTGTCAAGAAACAGTTTTGCAACACCTTCAGCAGCTTTTAATGCAACATTGCCGGTAAAACCTTCGGTTACGATAACATCTGCATCTGAAGTAAAAAGTCTGTCGCCTTCTACGAAGCCATAGGCATTGAGCATCTTATCCTGTTCAATAAGATCTCTTGCCCCTCTTACAACAGCATTGCCCTTGTTTCTTTCAGTTCCTACATTGAGAATACTGACTCGGGGACTGTTTTCATTATAGATTGATTTATAGGCTGCGTGGCCAAGTCTTGCAAAAGAATGTAAATCTTTTGCATTGCATACAGCATTAGCACCAAGATCCAGCATAAAAGAAAATTTATCCTTGCCACCAGGAATTCTTGCGCATAAGGCAGGTCTCATATCAGGCAATACACCCAGAATATGACGTGACAATACCACCAAAGGTCCAGTACCACCGCTTGATATGGCAACAGATGCCTTGCCATCAGCTACAGCCTCGATGGCCTTTCTCATGGCAGAATTTCTATAGCCTTCTAAAACCTTTCTTGGAGCTTCATCCTGAGCAATGCATTCAGGTGCAGAATAAAACTCGTAACGATCCTTGTCCATTTTTTCTCGGTCAAGGGCATCCTTGAGTTTCTGAGAACCAAAAACAAGAATCTTAAGATCTGGGTGCAGGACGATGGCAAAACGGACAGCAGCTGCCATTGACTTGGCATTAGCATTATCACCGCCGGTACCATCAAGTGCTAATGTTATATGTTTGTCTGTCATCAAAATTTAAAAAGGGCGTAAACAAACAATATGTGTACGCCCTTCTCCATTATTATTTTTCAATAAAGATTATTTCTTAATTGAAGCTAAGTATTCTTTCTTGCTCATTAATGGCTTAGCTGGAGTTAAGTTAATCTTCTCACCACGATAGTAACCATCGTTAGTGATGTTATGACGAATGTGAACTTCGTTTGAAGTCTTATCAACTGATAAGGTCATTGCCTCTAAAGCATCGTGTGAACGACGCATGTCACGACGTGAACGGGACTTATGGTTCTGCTGAACAGCCATCTGTGTGTCTCCTAAAAATTACTTGCATATGCGGAGTTCAGATTGCCCCGCTCTAATTTATAAACCAATTTAACCACCAACTGTGGCTCTAATTCGCGACATTATACTTAGATCATCATTGCTTTTCAAGTAAAAATTAAATATCTTCACTATTATTCTGACAAAAAGAATAAATTACTTGTAGATCAGTACAATATCTTTAACCATTTAATTTTTGAGCTGACCCTTTAATTGAGCTAAAGCAGCAAAAGGATTTTCGCTCTGTTCTGTCTGAACTTCGCCAAATGACCAGTCCTCTTTGCTTTCAACACAATCAGGAGAATCCTCATCATGAGAAGTGATAAAAGGAATTTCAAGCAGCAGACAGTCCTCTAAAAAGCCTATCAGATTAAAACTTCCGTCTTCTTCAAGATCTACAATATCAAGCTTGTCTTCCATTTTAAGACTTTGAGCCTTTTCTTCATCACAGGTGGAAACAAAAGTACTCTCAATAACCTTGTTAAACTCTTTTGAGCAACGCTGACAGATAAAGCTAAGTTCTGCCTTTACAGTGCCTTCGATGGTGTTCAGGCCATGCATGTCAACATAAAATTTAAATTTAGCCTCAACAGGATTTAATACCTTTACACAGGCTTCAGACAAACGCGGCATAATTGAAGGATCAAGCTTTACATCATATGAAGAGCCTAAAGATGCGAGCTTTTCAAAATTTACGAGTTCATCAAAAGGTAGTTTTTCCATCTTTTTTATGCCCCTTTTTACAGAAGTATCTTATTTAACGCTATTTTTTTATAAAAATGCGAAACAAATAATAAATTATTATCTTTCTAGAGTATACACTTAGATAGTAATTTTTGCTTTTATTGAATTTATAAGACTGTGTTCTCATAAATTCAGACATCAGAGGATCAGAAAAAATGAAAAATCCTATTCGTACCATTACTCTTTTTTCATTACTGCTTTTTTCTCTGAGCTCGCAAGCCTATCAGCTTAATCCAAAATTTGAAACAACCCATTACGGTGTTTATGAAGTTATTTTAGACAGTGTCGAAAAATATGACGACAGTCTTCGTAACATCATAGCAAGGGATCTGGCAGTAAAAAAGAAGTTTCAGTCAACCGCAGCTGTGTTCAAGGCAGGCTCAAAGGGACTTTCAGGAACAATCAATGAACCGGTTCTTGGTATTATCACAACCGAAAATTATGATGGTTCAGATAAAATCAATGCAGCTTATAACAATCACGCGAATAACGCTTCATCCGCAGGTATTTACGTAACCGCAAAACAGTTGTCAAAGATTGCCGACAACAGAAGTATAAATCCACTGATGTCAGAGCTGATTCAGATGCCTCTTCTGATTACAGATATGGATATAACCTTAAAAAGCAGAAACTATAGAAATCAGGTATTCTATACTCACGCTAGCAAAGCTCTTATCATCGACTTTGAAGCAATGGATTCGGTTTATTACAAAAAAGAGGAATACCGAGATAAAATTTCAGACAAATGCAAGGTAAATGTACTTGCAATTGTGGACAGGGCGCTTGATCATGTTCCATACTTTGTCTCAGCGCACGGAGCTGTAAACAATATAGATTGCAAATAAACAATACAAAAGAACTGAAGGACATAAAGCCTTCAGTTTTTTTAAGACAGGAAATAACTGTTAAGAAGCCCGATCTCTGGCAACAGCATGTCAGGATCCAGTTTTAAAAGCGCATCGCCAGAATATACGCCAGACTGAACTCCCAAAGAGAAACTGTTTGCATTTTTGTACATTTTGATATCAAGAGCACTGTCACCTACACCAAGAGCATTTTCAGTGCTGATATTAAGTCTCTGACACAGAAGGAACATCATCTTTGGATCAGGCTTTGAAGGAACTTCAGAGCCACCACAGATGCCGTCACAGTAGTCACCTAAAATTGTAGCATCAAGGGTTCTGTGAATACCTGTTACAGAACGGCCTGAAGCATAACCTATCAGAATTTTCTGCTCTCTTAAGATCTTTAAAAGAGGCTCAATACCGTCAAAAAGCTTGTCTATCCAGAATTCCTTATGATCCATGAAGATCTGGCGGTACTGCCTGGTAACCTCAGCACCACGATCTTTCATATCCAAAGGCAAAAGTGAAGTAAGAGCTTCTGAAAGTTCAAGACCGATAGTGCTCATAATGGCACGTGCATCCGGTCTTTCAAGATGGTAGAAATCAAAGGTGGCTCTGGTACAGTCAATAATCTGACCGATACTGTCAGTTAAGGTGCCGTCAAGATCAAAAACCACAGCTTTAAGCTTTGGTCTTATCCTGTCAAAAGTAGTGTCAAGAACAATATCGCGTCTGCCATCGATGTGCTCAAATCTGTTGTCGCTCAAAATTATTCCTCGTCTTTTTTGATTCTTAAAGCTTCAACTGCAGCCTGAAGTTCTGGAGGCAGCGGAGCTTCAACCTTAAGGACGGTATTATCCTTTGGATCAAGGAAAGTAATTTTGGCAGCATGCAGGAACATGCGCTTGAGCCCAATCTCTTTCAATCTTGCGTTAAATTCCTTATCGCCATACTTTTCATCACCGCCTACAGGATGCTTTACATAAGCTGAATGAACTCTGATCTGGTGAGTTCTGCCTGTATGAGGCATCGCAGCCATTAAGGTTGCGCCATTTAAAAATTCAACCACATCATAGCCGGTTGAGGATGGGGCTCCGTCTTTTACGTTGACCATAACCATTCTCTCGCCTGATTTGAGCTCATTTCTGACCAGTGGAGCATCAACAAGCTGAACTCTTCTGTCCCACTTGCCAGGAACCAGTGTTAAATAACGCTTTTTAACAATTCGCTGACGGAACTGCTCATGAAGATTTCTTAATGCAGAACGGCGCTTGGCTACAATAAGACAGCCAGAGGTCTCTTTATCAAGACGGTGGGCAAGCTCCATAAAGCGTTGTTCAGGCTTTAATGCTCTTAATGACTCAATAAGTCCAAATTCAATTCCTGAACCGCCGTGAGCTGCAAGACCTGCAGGTTTATCCACCACTAAGAGATCTTCGTTTTCAAACAGGATCCTGTCCTTTAAATCCTGTACCAGATGAAGATTTGAGGAAGGAATGGTTACTGGACCTTCAGTTACTGTTACTGGTGGAATGCGGATTGAATCACCGGCTTTAATTTTGTAGGAAGGATTAACTCTTCCCTTGTTAACACGAACCTCGCCCTTTCTTAAAATTCGGTAAAGCATGCTTCTTGGCACGCCTTTTAAAATTCTGGCAAGATAATTGTCCAGTCTCTGACCTTCATCATCCTCAGTTGCTGTTTTGTAACTTACTGATTTTGAAACAACTTGCTTATCTGCCATGAATTCATACCTTTAAGAAAAATAAAAAGTGAGACTATTTTAACAAAACTAATTTTTTTTGTTGAAATTTTCACAAAATATTCTCACTTGACCTACATCAAAATTCATTGTTTTTTTGTGTAAATCACGAATTATAACAGTACTTTAAAGAAGATTTATGGCATAATATTGCCTGCCTGATGCGATAACCGCTTTGTTCATGGTTTCTATCGGGTATTTACTTAGCCTGAAATCTGTAGGGGATGCCCTACGGTCCGGAAAAAAACAGCACAGATGTTTTGGAGCTGGAATAAAGGTTTTAGGTTACGGTTGCCATTAAAAAGACCCCACTTTAAAGGAAAGTACAGGCGAGTCATTTTTAATGGTGTTTTAAAAACCTGGTCTGTGTTTCATAGGGCTGGCTCTGCGCCATTATCTTCGTTATGTAAGTGCCCTAGCTGGTTCTTTTGTACTCACAGCACTAAAAAAAAGGAAATCTCTCGTGAAGAGAATGTTAATCAATGCAACTCAGCTTGAAGAAGTTCGTGTTGCCTTGGTCGATGGTCAGAAGCTGTATGATCTCGACATTGAATCCCCACAGCATGCAAATAAGAAGGCCAATATTTATAAAGGCACTATTACACGCATCGAACCTAGCCTTGAGGCTGCTTTCGTTGACTACGGTGTAGAGCGCCACGGCTTTCTGCCTTTAAAGGAAATTGCCCGCGAGTACTACCCTGCTGGCACTAACTTCAACGACCATGCACAGGTTCGTTCCGCTCTGAAAGAAGGTACTGAAGTTATCGTTCAGATCGAAAAAGAAGAACGTGGTCTTAAAGGCGCTGCATTAACAACCTTCGTATCCTTAGCTGGCAGTTATCTCGTTTTAATGCCTAACAACCCTCGTGCAGGCGGAATTTCACGCCGTATCGAAGGTGAGGACAGAACCGAGCTTAAGGCTGCCTTAAAGGGTCTTACCGTACCAGAGGGTATGGGCGTTATCGTTCGTACCGCAGGTGTTGGCAAGAGCCCTGAAGAGCTTGAGTGGGATTTAACCATCTTAACCAAACTCTGGGGTATGATTCAGCAGGCAGCAAAAGATCGTCCTGCTCCATTCTTGATTCATCAGGAATCAAACATTGCACTGCGTGCTATCCGCGACTACTTAAGACCAGACATTGGCGAGGTTTTAGTAGATTCAGCTGAAGCTTACAAGCAGGTACTGCACTACATTCAGCTGGTTCGTCCTGAGTTTGCTTCAAAGGTTCATCTCTATCAGGGTGATATTCCTCTGTTCAGCAAGTTCCAGATTGAAAGCCAGATTGATACTGCCTACAAGCGTGAAGTAAGACTTCCATCAGGCGGTGCCATTGTTATTGATCCTACCGAAGCTTTAACCTCTATCGACGTTAACTCAGCAAAGGCTACCAAGGGTGGCGATATTGAAGAGACTGCTCTTCAGACCAACATTGAAGCTGCTGAGGAAATTGCCCGTCAGTTAAGACTTCGCGACGTTGGCGGTCTGGTAGTTATCGATTTTATCGATATGAGCCCATTAAAGAACCAGCGTGAAATTGAAAACAGAATGCGTGAGGCTGTTCGTCAGGATCGTGCCCGCATCCAGTTCTCAAGATTATCCCGTTTCGGTCTTTTAGAGATGTCCCGTCAGAGACTGCGCCCTTCATTAGAGGAAAGCTCATCTCACGTATGTCCTATGTGTAACGGTCAGGGTACCTGCCGTGATACTTCTTCACTGGCACTTTCAATTCTGCGCCTGATTGAAGAAGAAGCTCACAAGGAGAACGCAGGTGACGTATTTGCAATTGCCTCAGTTGAAGTTGCAACCTTCATTCTGAATGACAAGCGTGCTGCTTTAGCTGCAATTGAAGAACGTACCAAGACCAGAATCACCATCGTTCCAGAGAAGACCTACATGCCTCAGGAATACCAGGTAAACCGCTGCATTCAGGCACCTGGCACCACCAAGGAGAGCAATGTAAATTCTCTTGAAATTCTTCATGACTTAAACAATGAAGCAAGAGCCAAGGCTGAAAACATTCTTGAGAACCCAATCTTAAAGAAGGTTGTAGACAACTCTTACTCTTCTGTAAGTCCTGTTGACTCACCTGCAGTAAATGCAGACATCCTCTCTTCTACAATTGCAACCCCTAAGGCTGCTCCTAAGAAAGAAAAGGACGGTAAGGACAGATCAAGAAAAGACCATAAGAAGGATGACAAGTCAATCTTAGGTTCAATCAAGTCTTTCTTCGGTTCTTTATTCAAGGGTAATGAAGAGGAAGAAGAGCAAAACAAGAAAGGCAGAAACGGCAAGCGTCAGAATCAGCAGCGCAACAACCGTAACGAGAACAGCAAGGCACGTCGTACTAACGGCAAGAACCGCCCTAACAAGGCAGAAAAAGCAGAAAGAACAGAACGTACCGAGCGCACCGAGAAAGCTCCACGCCAGGAAGAAAAGGCTCAGGAGAATACTCGTCCTGTAAAGGAAAAGAAGCCTCGTAACAACAAGCGCAATGACGAAAACGCTGTAAAAGAGCCAAGAGCACGTAAGGCAAAGGCAGAAAAGCCAGTGTCACAGGAGCAAAACCAGGCTCAGACTCCAGCTGTAAAGCCACGCAAGCTTTCTACCCCACCTAAGGCAAAGCCACAGGCAGGCAAGATTGCTGAAGTTAAGCCATACGAGCCAAAGCCAGTTATCTTTACCGAAGAGAACATGGCTCAGGGTGAAGACTACAATGTAGACTTTAGCAATGTTCCAGCATCTCGTGCAGATGAAAGTGGCATTAGCTATGAGTATTCACCAAAGGCTGGCGGTCTTTCATCAGTAAGCACTGATGGTATCGAAGGTATCTCAGAGCCAAACGTTGAAGCTGTTGACTACGCAAATGTTCCTGCATCAAGAGCATATGATGACGGCAAGGCTTTAGAAAAGGCTGACAGAGCTGGTGGTTTTAACGGTAAGACTGCAACTGCAGCAACCAGAACCATCGATACTCAGAGAGACTCAGATCCTTTCATTGACTAAGGATCAAAAAACTCTTTAATCAATTCAAAGCGCTCATTATTATTGAGCGCTTTTTTTGTCCCCAGCAAAAGCATTAAGGCATCAAAAAGCCGCTCATACTGTATAGCAGAGCGGCTTTTAATAATAATGCTTTATATTATCTTAAGATTGCATCTAAAGACTGTGGATCGCAAAGTTTAATAAGGTTACGAACCATTGTTGGATTACCGCTTACGATATTGCCTGACTTAACATAGTTTGGCTCACCTAAGAAGTCGGTTGCAAGACCGCCGGCCTCACGCAGGATAAGTTCGCCTGCTGCAAAATCCCACTCCTTTAAGCCCTGCTCTAAATAACCATCTAAACGACCACATGCTACATAGCACAGATCGAGACTGGCACTGCCCATTCTGCGAATGTCAGCGCAATTGTTGATTAAGCGGGTAAAAATTTCGAGGTAAGCGTTCATTCTGTCACGGTGTCTGGTTGGGAAAGCTGTACCGATGATAGAACCGTCAAGAGAATCAGCAGATGAAACTCTGATTCTGCGACCATTTAAAAATGCACCTTCACCGCGGGCTGCAGTGAACATTTCATCCATCATTGGATCAAATACTACAGCAACTTCAGTCTTGCCGTTGTGGCGTAATGCCATTGAAATTGCGCAGTGGCCAATGCCCTTAACGAAGTTTGTGGTACCATCGATAGGATCAATAACCCACTGATATTCTGAATCTGGGTTACCTAATACACCTGACTCTTCAGTAAGAATGCAGTGATCTCTGTATGACTTGAATAAAGTCTCAGCAATCATCTTCTCACACTGCTTATCGATACTGGTAACGAGATCGTCTTTGTTCTTCTGAGCAACTTCAAAATTCTCAGACTGACCGATAGTACGGGCAATTAAATTGCCAGCTGAACGTGCAGCACGAACTGCAATATTAAGCATTGGATGCATCTTTAAAATCTCACTGTTAAAAAGCAACTCACCGCATGCAAAAATAAATATTTTGAAGGGCGACTAAAAAAATTTTGTGTAATTATAATATAATTTTTGGACAATTAACCATTCAAAGCAAACTTTTTAATACGAGGATTATCATGACCTTACAGAACAGCTCCTATGAAAAAATCCAAAAAGAGCTTACAGGCGCAGGCATTGTTGAGCAGCCATTTGCCTGGTACGCACTTATGATTGGAGTTATCTCTAAAGGTATGGAACCAGGCTCAAGAGTGTATAACAGTGTGTTCTCAAGCCTGTTAAATGACGGTCAGCCATTATCAGGCTCCATCATTGCAGTACTTACCAATCAGGGTATGGATATCGTTGAGAAATTAAAGGGAAACAGTGAAGATCTGTTTGCCTTCCCAAACGACAAGGTTGAAAAGAAACAGCGCCTTCAGACTCTTGCTGACTTATCTTACGGCCTAAGCCTTGGTCTTACTGTAGACGCCGAAGACGGATCACTTGAGAATATTACTGACTATGAAATGAAGGCTGATTTAAACACCATTTCTGAAGTTGCAAAAGTTGATCTGGAAGCTGAGCTTGACGAGGATGATTTAGACTCTGTAGTCGGATTCATGATTGATGTTGCAGTCAAGAACTTTGAAATCAACAAAAACTAAACCTGTTTTGAGCTTCTATATATAAGATCGGCACCAGATGGTGCCGATTTTATTTAATCATCAAGTCCCGGCATTAGAATTAAAGCCTGCTTTAAATCTGCAATTTCATCACGCAAAGCTGCAGCCTCCTCAAACTTGAGTTCTCTAGCCAGCTTGAGCATACTCTCTGTTAGCTCGTCAATACGTTTTGAAATCTGCTTTGCACTCATGGTATTGCCTGACAGATGCTTCTTTTCCCATGCTTTTCTTGAAACAGGCATAGGTCTGTCTTCTTTTGGAGCCTTGAAGGATTCGGTATCACGAAGAGCAACTTCCATAATATCAACAATCTTCTTTTTGATAGGCTTTGGTACCATACCATGCTCTTTGTTGTATGACTCCTGCAGAGCACGACGTCTTGCGGTAACGTCAATTGTCTCCTGCATAGAATCAGTTATCTTGTCAGCATAGAATATGGCTCTGCCATTTACGTTTCTTGCAGCTCGGCCCACAGTCTGAATAAGCGATCTTGCTGAACGTAAGAATCCTTCCTTGTCAGCATCGAGTACAGCAACCAATGAGACCTCCGGCATATCAAGACCTTCTCTTAAAAGGTTAATGCCGACAAGCACATCAAATTCACCTAATCTTAAATCACGGATAATATCCATACGCTCTACAGCATCAATATCTGAATGCAGATAGCGAACTCTGATGTCGTGTTCACTTAAATATGCTGTAAGTTCTTCTGCCATCTTCTTGGTGAGGGTTGTAACCAGCACGCGCTCATCTTTTGCAGTGCACTTTCTGATCTCACCCATCAGATCATCCACCTGACTTGATACCGGTCTTATCTCGATAATCGGATCTAAAAGACCAGTAGGTCTTATGATCTGCTCTACTACATTTTCTGATTCTTCAAGTTCAGCATCAGCTGGAGTTGCAGATACATATAAGGTTCTAGGCTGCAGAGCCTTGAACTCATCAAATTTTAAAGGACGGTTGTCAAACGCTGAAGGCAGACGGAATCCAAAATTGACCAAACTTTCCTTTCTTGATCTGTCACCTTTATACATGGCTCCAATCTGTGGCACCGTAACATGCGACTCATCAATAATCAAAAGTCCGTCTTCTGGCAGATAATCAAATAAGCATGGAGGTGGTTCACCTTCTTTTCTGCCGGTAAGATATCTTGAATAGTTCTCAATACCAGAGCAGTAGCCAAGTTCATTTATCATTTCAATGTCATATGTAGTGCGTTCTCTTAAACGCTGCTCCTCTAAAAGCTTGTTGTTCTCCATAAAGTACCTGCAGCGATCATTAAGCTCAAGCTTAATCTCCTCTACTGCCTTCTGAAGAATAGTCTTAGGAGTTACATAGTGGGTTTTAGGGAAAATAGTTACTCTTGGCAGAACAAGCTGAGTTTCACCAGTCAGTGGATCAAAAGTCTTAATCGACTCAACTTCGTCATCAAAGAGTTCTACTCTTACAGCATAGCCATCTGCATCAGAAGGATAAATGTCGATAACATCACCGCGAACTCTGAAAGTGGAACGGGCAAAGCCAAGATCGTTTCTTGTATACTGCAAATCAGATAAACGTCTTGTTATATCCTGTTGAGTTATCTGCTCTCCTCTTGATAAATGAAGCATCATCTTTAAATAGGTTTCAGGTTCACCTAAACCGTAAATTGCTGATACTGAACAGACAACGATAACATCCTTGCGCTCCATCAGAGCCTTAGTGGCAGAAAGTCTCATCTGATCAATATGATCATTTACCTTTGCATCCTTTTCAATAAAGGTATCAGAGGCAGCCACATAAGCTTCTGGCTGATAATAGTCATAGTAGGAAACAAAGTACTCTACCGCATTTTCAGGAAAGAATTCTTTCATCTCTCCGTAAAGCTGAGCTGCCAGTGTCTTGTTATGAGACAGGATCATGGTAGGCCTGTTTATTGAAGCAATCACATTGGCCATAGTAAATGTCTTGCCAGAACCTGTTACACCTAAAAGTGTCTGACGGGTCTGACCTTTTTTGAATCCATCAACCAGCTTTGCAATCGCCTCAGGCTGGTCTCCTGTAGGAGCGTACTCAGAATGTAATTTAAAATCCATACCATCACCAGGATCATATAATTTCACTATTTATATGCTGTACTTTACAGCAAATAAAATCTAAATTCTCACTTAATCCTCTATATTAAGAAACTTTTTTCACTTTTTTTATTTATTATGTTGACAGAGTATTTTTCAGTATATATAATGCTTTTCGTTTTCTGAGGCGTTCCTCCTTAGTTCAGTCGGTAGAACGGCGGACTGTTAATCCGTATGTCGCAAGTTCAAGTCTTGCAGGAGGAGCCAGAAGAAAAAAACTTTTTTTGAGTTCCTCCTTAGTTCAGTCGGTAGAACGGCGGACTGTTAATCCGTATGTCGCAAGTTCAAGTCTTGCAGGAGGAGCCAAAAAGCGCAGCAACCTGATGGTTGCTTTTTTTTTGCCAAAATTCTATCCTTACTCATAATAATCCTATTTGTTCACAAGGAGTTTTTATGAGTACAGCTCTCGTATTCTATACCAACGGCACTGAAGATATTGAAGTAACAGCAACTGTTGATGTTTTAGACAGAGGCGGTGTCAAAATCACCAAGGCAGCTGTAACTGAAGATGGCAGTAAAACAGTTACCCTTGCTCATGGCAGCGTAGTTACCACAGAAAAGCATATAAACGACATTACTGATACTTATGATCTGATTGTAGTTTCTGGCGGTGCCGGCGTTAAAAACTTTGCAAAATCTCAAAAGCTTCTTGCCTTATTAAAAGAACAGAAAGAAGCTGGCAGGCTTACAGGCGCAATCTGTGCGGCTCCTGGGGTTGTTCTTTATGCAAACGGACTTATTACTACAGAAAAGGCAACCTGCTATCCTGGTTGTGAATGTGGTGGTCAGTTTTTAACTGACGGAGTGGTAACAACTGAAGATAATCTTCTGGTTACAGGTCGTGGTCCAGGCTTTGCAGTGGCTTTTGGTCTTGAGCTTTTAAAAGTGCTAGAAGGTCAGGAAAAAGCAAATGCTGTTGCTAAGGGAATGCTTGTAGACTGATTAAAAATGACTAGAGCGACCTGTGGTCGCTCTTTTTCTATCATAAATTTTATGTTACCAGAATGGTCTGCCATGATGTGGACCATGGTGTGGTCTGTGATGGTGACCAAAGTGACGTGGTGGAGGCATATGACCTCTTGGACCATGATCCATATAGTGTGGACCACCATGATTATGGTTTGAATTGTAGTTATTTACAGAAACTGAAAAGTTGTCATTGTAATAAGAAAAGCCTTCTGCTGCATTAGCACTGAACATAGCCGCTGATAAACATAAAGCTAAAACTGCACTTAATTTTTTCATAGGTTATCTCTATTTTGTTTTTCTGTGATTTCAGAATATCCAAAGAAACTTAGAGAAAACTTAGAATAATTAGCAAGTTAAATTCAACAATCTAAATTGTTGTATGTAAACATACAGACTGTATGTTTAATGGCATAAAAAAAAACGGCTTATATAAGCCGTTTTTTATAATTTACTGAATATTAAGAATTTTTTAAAATTTCCAGAAATGCCACCATGATTTCTCCTGACGCATTGGACTTATCTCCTCAATACGCTCAGAGATCTTGGCACAGATGCTGTTTTCCTGCTCTTCATCCCCCCATGGAGTCTTCAAAAGTACCTTGGCAGCACCAGTTACATGTCCAACAGCATAAATATGGAATTTGCCTTCCTTAATAGCCTTTAACACTGCAGGCCGAAGCACCAGCTGATGAATGCATGAAGCCGGTATCACAACACCCTGTGTTCCTGTCAGACCATGCAGACGACATAATCTAAAAAAGCCTTCAATCTTTTCATTAACACCGCCAACCGGCTGAACATCACCAAACTGATCTACGGCGCCGGTTACCGCCAGATCCTGTCTTACAGGAAGCTCTGACAGCGCAGAAATCACCGCACACAGACCAGTCAGCGAAGCTGAGTCACCATCAATTTCACTGTATGACTGTTCAAAAACCAGACTTGCAGATAATGGCAGAGGCTGCTCGGTACCGAACTCTTTGGTTAAAAAACCATTGATGATCATCATAGCCTTTGCATGGATCTGACCTGCAAGCTCTGCCTTTCTTTCAATATCAATAACATCACCTTCACCGCCAACTCTTAAGGTTGCTGTAATTCTTACAGGCTCACCGTATTCATAGGAGGTACCTGTAGTTTCAATTACACTAAGTCCATTTATCTGACCTATAACTTCACCTTTGGTTGCAATGAAAATCTGATGATCACGATGATTGCGTAGCTCAGATTCAGACAGATAGTTAAGTCTGAAATCGTCAGCACCAATGGCCTTTAACACATCATGTCTTTTTACAGTCTTATCCTTTGCATAAAAAGATGCTTCAATACAGAAGTTTATAAGCTTCTGCTCTAAAATGCACAGATAACGTCTGTCTCCGGCCTGACGACTTGCCCACAGACATAAGAGATCTACAGCCTCAACAGAAAAAGGTTTTAATGAGTATCTGCTCTCATATGACTTTACAAGTGAACCAATCAGGTTTAAACCGCCTTTAGCAGAAAACTCCTGTACAATATCAGAGGAAATTGCATTATCAAGAACAGGCCATAACAGAGAAAGACCTGCACATTCGGTCGCATCACCGCATAAAATCAGTTTTAGTGAATTATTCTGAGCAAGACAGGCATTTACCATACCAAGCCACTTAGGGTGATCTATAAGGTGATTGCAAGGCATGATAACGATATTAGAAGATGTAAAAACACCATCATTCTTATCGTCTCCAAAGCACTCATATTTGGTTGGAGCATATGCTGTAACAGGCTCTTTACCGGTTATTTCTGTTACCAGCTCAAAAGCAATATCTATTACGTTAACAGAGGATGAACCACACAGTAAAAGAAGCTTTGCATTCTGATTCCTGATAAGGCTTCTGATGGCATTTCTGGCTCTAAGCTGCATGGAAGCAAAAGATCTTGGCTTTAATGAAGAGGTATCATGAAAGCTTTTATCGCCATAGTCAGCTAAAAGATCACTGTACTCAATTTCCAGAACCGTGTCGGCACTGACAGCAGTACTATTGCTACCATTTACGCTGCAGTCAGGTTCTTTGCTTTCTTTTACAGTATCAGGATTATTAAATACGAATTTCAAAATTTACCTCTGTTTAAAAATTAAAAAATCAGTCAGATTCAAAGCTGTAAATCAGATCAATACTATCACCTACTGATGATGCTATTTCAGCATAAAGCCTGTTCATAATCTCATATCTTAACTTGAATTCCTGAACAGAATTGAAAATGCCGTAACCATATGACAGTCTGATTTTACTGGTAATATAGGTCTGAAGTTCAACCTGTGAATCATTGCCGGTACCAGAAGAACCAATCTGAACTCCATCCATACCAAAGACACCCACTATAGAGTTCAAAAGACCTGAGGTTGTACCAAGACCAATTGAAGTCAGGAACTGAGTACTTGACCTGTCTGCATTGGTATCAGATGTCTTTTCAAGTCCATGTCCGTACAGAATATATGAGAGAATTTCATTCTGACTCATGGCTGGATTTGAAAACAGAGTTATAGCAGGATCTTTGGCTCTGCCGGTAATCTTTACACCGGCTAACACATCATTTTCTACATAAGAAGGATCGCATACAACTTCAGCATATAAAAGCGGATTATCAATATCATCCTTAAAAACACTATCAGCTTTATTGACTACAAACTTATGACCATAAAGATCTGCTCTGCCGTTTACAAGAGATATCTTTCCGCTTGATCTTAGTTTGCGTTTTCCTGCTTCCTTGTTAATCGATACACCACCTTCAAGTCTTCCCTTCACTCCTAATGCATCAACTTTTATATTATCAGAAAGTTTTACATTGATTGAGATTTCATCATCAACTGAGGCGGCACTGTTAATCTGCGATTTCTTGGCTTCAGTATAGAGATTTGACTTTTCGTTAACAAAAATTACATCTGAAGATGGGGATACAGATTTTGTTTCAAGATCTTTAAATTTGATTCTGGCACTCTTTACAAAAACATCACCATTAAAGGCAATGTTGTCTCCAAAGGTTGCCTTTGCTGTAATGTCTGTATAAGCCTCACCCTTACCCATTAAGAAGACCGGCAGAGACTCAGCATTGAGATTGAGCTGACCTGAAAGTTTGTCCTTCCAGTTTAAATCACCCTTTATATAAGCATTACTCTGATTTAAGGAAACAACACCATCCACACTGCCATTATCGCCATTGGCATTTAAGTTAAGTTCAAACTTATCAATATATCCAATATTGACAGTAGGATTAATTTCACCTGCTACCTTGGCATTGCCAAAGAGCATAGGATGTTCAAGAGTTCCTCCCAGATTTCCCTTTATGTTGGCCTTGCCAAGCACAGAATTAACAGATGAATTTACATTTGAAAGTAAAATCAGGTTGAAGTCACGCAGATCAATATCACCTGAGAGCTTTCTTGATGAAAGATAATCCGATATTGAAGCATTAAGCTTTAATGAGCCTAACCTCTTTGCAAAATTCAAATCAAAGTGTGAATCAATGGAATGCTGATTGGTACTTAATTCCAGTTTTGCATTCTCATATGGCAGTACCAGTGAATCATGCTTGAAGATACCGCTTGAAGCAGTCATATCTGATTCTATAAAAGAATATCCGTCAGCGTAGCGATAAGAACCTCTACCATCAAGAGTACCTGTCAGATCAAAACCTTCAGGCAGCAGCTTTGAAACCACGTTCAAATTGAGATTATCAATTTTGAATCTGCTTGAAAAAGATCCTGGATTTATCTGGCCATCTGTAAATACAAGATTTGCGGTGCCACCCTTTAAAGAAATGTCAGAAAAGCTTCCGCTTCTGCTTTTAATCTCATAATCAAATTCAACCGGTTTCTCAAGATAAATGGTGTCAATAATCTTGGTTACTATCACAAGGTTTGACACCTTTCCTTTATATACGGAGTTTTCTCTGTCATATGATCCATGGGCTGAGGCAAATGATCCTTCATCGGTACCACAGTTAATAGTAGCATCATGGTTTTCCACAGAACCTGACAGATCAACAGAGCAGTTTGAATAGTTACGACGAATTTTAGGAAGTCTTACCGTCTTAGCTATAAGAGCATTGGAAAAACTCTGCTTTTGTGTGTCATAAATAAGATCAAGAGCAACATCAGATAAAAGAACGTCCTTGAAACGCAGAAAATCTGACTTTCCAACCAGTGAAATTTTAGGTGAGTACAGATCTCCTTTAATATTAAGTCGTCCAGATAATGAACCATCAACACCAGGATACAGGAGTTTTAATTCCTTAAAATCATACTCTCCTCTTATGATTTCATCCTCTTGCGCATTTCCTTTAAGTGACAGGAAATTATCAGCCTGCCTTATGGAAATTAAGTCGAAGTTCAATGTGCGGTTTGAGTCAATATTTAAATTTTTAGCTTCAAAGGATGTCTTTCTGTCAAGAATTGAGAAAGTAGAATCCAGATCTTCTACATGAACAGAGAAACTGTCATTATCTGATCTGTAATGAGCATCCCCCTGTATATCAAAAGAAAATTCACCTTCAAGATATTCAGAAATACCGCCTATGTCTCCAGCACACAGAGTGGCCTGACCAGTGAATGAATATTCATCATCATAGGTTATAAGACCAGAGATGTTTCCGTTAACTTCTCTGGTTCCTGTAATACCCTTAATGGACAGACTGCTGATAGTACTCTTAGTAAGAGATGTTTCTGAATTAAGATTAAGTCTCAGATTTTTAAAACCAAGACCGTTTGCTATGGCAGAAAAATTCACATTCATATTATCTAAGATGTAACCTTCAAGATTGAGCTTTACATCTGAAAGTGAACTTCTGCTTCTGGTGAATCGATCTTCCTTTACTTCAGGAGACAGTTCCTTCTGAACCTGCACATAATACTCATAGAAGGTATTAAAGTCATTATTCTTAAAATTGAGCTTAGGATTTCTCAAAAGCATCGTCTCGTTCAGAGGATATGTGATTTTATCTGAACAAAGATTCAATGAAACCGGAAGCAGATCTGAAAGGGAATTGAGTCTTATGTCAAAGTCTACTTCAGAAGGTCTATCCAGATGTGCTTTGAGATTTAAATCAACCAGATCACCTTTTAAAGTGCCGTTTCCTGACAGAGAGTACAGACTTCCATCGTAGTGAGATAAATTGTAATAATTCTGATGACCATTGCCGTGAATATCAAAATCCATAGTGTAGAAACGGGTAAAGTCCATACTTCCCTTTGCACTAACAGATCCAAGATTATGACTTGCTCTTACAGAATTTACGGTAAGTTTGGTATCTGACCAGTCTGCACTCACAAAAGCGTAGACAGTACCTGTATCATATCCATCCATATGATAACGACCGCGGTTGATGGAGAAATTGTCAATAACAGCATGAAGAGGCAGTCTTACAGTATACAGTCTGTCAATCTTGCCATTACCGTCATCAAAGCCTTTAACTTCATTTAAAGGCGAATCCTCCTCCTCAGACTCATACTTAAGATGTACATCTACATCATCAGTATAGCCACTGACGATTTTTGCAGTATCGCCTGAAGCCTCAAGCTTTAAATGACCTGATTTGACTCTGACATCAACAATATCTGACAGATAAGCAAAATCCTTTAAGAATAGATCCTCTATCTTGATTTTCACAGGGAAATTGATGGCAAGATCAAAATTATCACCGTATGGATCAGGATCAATTTCATTTTCATCCTCTGGTTCAGATTCATATGTCAGAATCACTTCAAGTTTGTCAGCTTCAAGCTTTTCAACCCTGAATATGTCTGTAACCAGATATCCTAATAATTTGTAATCAATATGAAATCTGTCAGCTTTAATGATTACTACATCTTTAACATCAACCTTCAGTAAAGAATCTGTATGAAATCCATCAAGTACAGATCCCTCTTTGATGTCTGCAGTAATTTCAACAGTATCCTTCAATAGGGAATTGGTCGTATCAATAAGATATCTAAGACCACCTGTTGTTGACAGAAGATAGTAAAGGGCAGCAAAAAGCACTATCAGCATCATAAAAAATGCCAACAGCATGTACTTGATTCCCTTTTTTACATATCTGTGCATGTTTAAAACTCTGGACCAAAGGACAGGTGCAGCTTGAAGCCGCGACTGTCATTTTTATTGTCGATGCCGTAGCCAAGATCTATTTTTGCTACGCCATACTTGGTTATATATCTAAAGCCTACACCAGGACCTACAAACATACTGTGATTATCTGAATATGAGTCCGTACAGATTGCTGAATCAACAAAAACCGCGCCCTTTGCATCAGCAATTCCTATAGGAAACATATACTCAATTGAACCTGAAGTCATATATCTTGAGCCTTTGAGCTTACCGTTTGTCTGTTTGTCAGACTTTGACATATAACTGAAGCCACGCAATGAATTTTCACCACCAACAAAAAAGCGCATGGAGGCTGGCACTCTAAGAGCATCCTGACCTAAGATTGCGCCCTGAGTGAGTCTATAGAGCACTCTGGTTTCTTCGGTTGGAGAAAAAACACCTTTAAAAGTCAAAACAGATCTGAAAAAGTTCTGACTTCCTATAATTCTGGTGCCGAATTTGGAGTCGATTGAGAAAGAATATCCGACTGCAGGGTACATACCGCCTGAACTTACTCTTCTGCTGAACAGTAGTCCTGGCATTACATTATATTTATATCCAATCTCACCGCCCTGATTAAAATCTTCATACTCACAGGAAATATAATAATCTCTGCGCCACACACCTGTCATATTGGCAACATAATGGAATGAAGCATGAGAAAGATTGGATCTTGTATCATTAAAATCCGTATAGTTCTGTGACAGCTTGAAATAGTAATAATCAAGATTAGGATTCTTTCTTGGGATCTTGTAGATGGTTACAGCATCCTGCTTGATTTTTGATACTCTAAAATATGAACTGAAAGAGTGACCATATTCATTGATAAGAGGTTTGTCCCAGGAGAAAATACCTCTGAGCTTTTCATCTGAAGATATGCCAATACCTATTCTGTAAAGATTATTGGCCTGTTTTGCCAGTGAAATCCTTACAGGAACACGACCATTCTCTCTTTTATCAACGATCGGAGTTACATCCACAGAACGGTAATAATTTGTTTTAGACAGAGCAGAAGAGGTATCAGAAATTTTCTCTGAAGAATAGTTACTGCCGCTGGCAATCTCAAGCAATGACAAAGAAGGCTTTAAAAGCTCCCTGCTCTCATCGTCTGTAAGAATCTCACCGATTGAATATCGCTTTCCGGTATCGTATACAACAACAATGTCTGCTGCATTCTGATCTTCATAGACAAGGATCTTTGAAATAATCAACTTGGCATCAAAGAAGCCTAAAGCCATAGCTTTTTCTTTTAATGCCTGCTTAAGATCAGAATAGTACCCGTGATTTAAAACCGTGTAGGATTTTAAATATGAATTTTTAATGATGTTTTCAAAGGATTTGTAGTAGGCGCCTTCACCTAAAATCTCAATATCGCAGTTACGGATATAAATAGGCTTGCCTGGATCTACATTTACTTTAACCACAGGAGATGCAAAAAGCTTACTTTTTGATTCTTTGGCATCAGCATCAGGAAACTCAATGTTAATCTTTGGTTTGTAGTAACCGTAAGACTTAAGGGCTTCACCTACAAGCTCAATGATTTCTCTGCGGTACAGACCTGCTCTTTTTGCAGAAATGGATGGTAAATTTCCAAGATAGGCATCCACATTATCAGAAATTGAACTGTTTTCAATTCCGCTTACCTTAATCTTTACCTCATCATCGACATTCTGAATCTTAATCGGTCGATTGTCATCAGAACAACCGCAAAGCGCAAACACCCCTATGCCTGTCGAGCATATAAGGAAAAGCTTGTGCATTTGTCTTGTGACTTTAGAAAAATTAGGCATTAACAGTAAAAATCTTCAACTCAATCAAATTATTATTATATCAAATACACCAAAAAATTTTTTTGAAAACACCCTTTTCATAAAGTGACGCAGATCAAATTATTCATTTTTTTTACAAAAATTGAGGATTAGACATCTTCTGCCAGTTTGTGCAAATTAGCAGCCAGAAAACACTTGATTTTTATGTAGTTATATCTATTTGATTTTTAATGCTTTTATTACTTTGATTTATATATTATTTTTTCACTTGAAAAAAAACGTAATTAGTCTAAAATATTTCAGACTTAGATCGCTAAATCAGAAACAAATCTGTATGTTGTGATCTGCGTCACTGGTGTACTCAATAACAATTTTGGG
>Ga0256405_10002341_pt1 | contig 44208 bp, 41 predicted proteins | sample RumenRJG_02DNA_FD_189096 | JGI IMG/M metagenome (GOLD analysis project Ga0256405, IMG submission 189096) | Bovine rumen microbial communities from Lethbridge, Alberta, Canada - RJG_02 | ecosystem: Host-associated > Mammals > Digestive system > Stomach > Rumen | place: Canada: Alberta... | reverse complement strand
GGTGTGGGGCAAAGCCCCACAAATAGCCTCAAAGCGCTTCGCAAAGGGTGAATTGAAAAACAGTCCAGTGGACTGTTTTTCAAGAGGGAACGCCTTGCAAGTGAAGGCGTTCCCTTAAAAAAATGGGGTTTATTGACAAGCTGATGCCCATACTTAATAGTATGGGCTTTTGTACATATATGTAGACGAGCCTTGGTTGTCGAAATGACATTAGTTAAACAAAAAAATATCAATCAGACAGTATTGCTTTATTATGTGCAGTATGGTATAATTGAATTATATTTTGTGGAGAGGTGCAGAACATGAAACTAAAAAAGCTTGCTGCTGTGCTGGCGGCAGTTATCCTATCGACAACTTATGTACCATCAACAGTTTATGCGGAAGCCGGGCAGTATACCGGCAGCAGCGGAAAGAAAACGGCGGTTGTTTCAGCACAGAGCGGCTGTGTATCGATGCCTGTACTAAAAAAGATAGCAGGCGGAGAAAATGCGGAGCTCGCACCTGTTGCGGCATATTCACAAATAAAGACAAATGTGGTTAAAGCGGAGGAAAAAGTTTTCCCCGATGCATTTGATATGAGAAATGTTTATGGCTCAACACCAATAAAGGATCAGGGAGAATACGGTACCTGCTGGGTACACGCTGCGATAGAGAGCGCAGAGTCAAGTATGATATCATATTATCCGTTTATTGATCTTTCTGAGCTGCACACCTCGTACTATACATATTATGGCGGCGATGAGCTGATGATCGACAGCGATGATACGTCGGGTATACTTAATGAAGGCGGATCGTCACGCATGGTAGCGAATCTTTGGTCACAGTGGATAGGACCTGTAAAAGAGTTAGCGCTGCATTATGGGGATACGGATTTTTTTGAAAATAAAGCTGAACTTGAAAATATGCGTCATCGGCAGGACTATCATATGCGTAATGCCTACAGCTTTGATTTTGACGAAAAACGCAGCAATTCAGATGAGATAAATACGCTTATAAAGGACTTTGTATACAGCGGCAGAGCGGTAAGTGCTTCGTATATGTCGGATAAGCGCAATAACTGGGACAGCTCCTACAGCAGCTCATATTCCAGACGCGCATCTCGTTTTGCCAATCATGCCATAACAATAGTTGGCTGGGACGATGATTTCCCGACGTGGAAGTTCAAAAAAGCGCCCGAGGGCAACGGAGCATGGCTATGCAAGAACAGCTGGGGAACTGATGACGGAGAAAACGGTTACATATGGATCTCCTATTATGACAGGACACTGAGCGATATTGCTGTTTTTGAACTTGATGATATCAGTGAGCACGATATCATATATCAGCACGACAGCTTTATACCTATACAGACGTTGTCGGCGTATGAATCTCCTGACGAAAACGGTCCGTCATATATGGCTGATGTGTACAGCAGCGATGAGATGTCGGAGATAAGTGCAATAGGAACTTACATCTATAACGCAGGAACAGAATACGAGATAACAGTATACACCGACCTGATAGACGAAAGCATACCAACATCGGGCAAGCCTTCCCACACAACAAAGGGAAAGGTCAATTTGACAGGATTTGTTACCATTGATCTTGATGAAACTGTGATACAACCGGGAAACGGTAAGTTCAGTGTGGTTGTGAAGCTGTATTGTGAGGATACTCCGTTTGTATTGCCTGTTGAGAGCAGTCTTTACGCGGAAAGCAAAACAGGTGAGATAAATAATCTGAGTATGTATGCTACAAAACAGCAGATAGATGAATATACGGCAAAGGGAGAGAGTTTTTTCAGTTCTGACGGTAGACATTGGAACGATATGAATGCAGAAAAGGTAACATACACCGATGAAGAAAAGCAGGACTTGAAAAATTCGTTCATAAGTCAGCTTTATGACGGACTTGAACCTGATGATACCGATCTTATTTCGGCAGCAAAAGAGCAGGAAAATGAGTATGAAAAGATTTTTTCACTGGGAGACATAAAAACTACATTCGGAAATAATACTCTGAAGGTATATGCAGATCATGTTGGAAAAGTGCGATTTTCGCGCCCTTCAGGAGATGTTCCCTTGAATGAAAACGTAGAGCTTTCGTACGCAGGAAAAAATGACGGAATAAGCTATTGTACAGACAAAGATCGTAAATTCGTCGAGTATGAGCAGCCGATATCGGTACTGTCGCCGATTACGATAACAAGTGGACTTGTAAGCGAGAGCATTGAAAAAATGTACGTGAATTCAAGGTTTTATACGCCTAAGACGGCTGTGCTCAACTGGTTGGGGTATTCGGAAAGCGGTGCTGCTGTAAAAAAATATATGGAGTACTGTGATAGAAGATCTGATTCCGATTTCGTGCAGTATGTGCCGTACGAAACAGATGAGATAGCGCTGTGTCTCGGAACGATATACGATGCGGAGTATAACGGAAAAACATATGGGAGCAATGAGTGGATAGAGCATATCCCCGTTGGATTCAACACCAATATAATCAAAATAAAGCTTCACGGTGAGAATGTCCTTGATAATGAAGTGACGGTCAGGATCATAAGAGAGTTGATCGGATTTGATATGGAAAAGGCTGAAATAAGCAGATCGCTGGCGGATAAGATATGCGCTCCGGACGGTAAAATACTTGCAGTGGGTGATAGTGTCAGGGAGTATGCGGGCAAGGAGCTTACTGCGTATAAAGATGACAAGGAGATCACTGTAAATGTTCCGAAATGTGCCGAAAAACCGATACTGAACATAGATTATTCACAAGAGTGGCTTGGACCGATAAGTGAAAGCTGCGTTAATAACCTCGAGATCTCATTCGGCGATCAGGAGGAGGGAAACTTTGTGACGGCTGCATCAAGGCTGATCTTTGATGATAATAATGAAAATTGTTATTTAAGGATAATTCCGTCAGAGAGCTTCAAACTAAGGTACGGCGCAAGTGAAGATAAATTTGAGAGCGAGGCTGTCAGATATGATATCCCGTCAAGACCCGAGAAGACTCCTGATGTATCGAAAAAGATAGAGATCGATAAAAAACATTATAAACTGGATGAAACACAGAGCTATGAGATAGGCTATGAGGAGTATATCCCCGACATAGTGCTCGAAGACAAGATCAGCTCTTATGGTTACAGCAAGGATGAACTGATCGAAATTATAAAAAAGGACAATTCCCTTGATAAAGCAAAGGCTGAGGAGCTTATTGGTACAAGCTTTAAAAATGAAAAAGAAATAGAATACGGCAGAAACTGCTTTGTCAGGTATGCCGCAACCGAGAGTAGCTTCGCTTCGAGGGCTGTATTTATATCAGTACAGGACATTATAGGCGATGTGAACAGGGATGGATTTGTGGATTCTGTAGATGCATCTCTGGTATTGAGGCATTATTCACTTGTATCAACCGATAAAGAGGGCATCTTTGATGAATTACAGGCAACTCTGGCTGATATTGACGATAATGGCGTCATAGATTCGATAGATTCGTCAGCTATACTTGCGATCTATGCAAATATGTCAGGGAAAAAGTAATTAAAAAGAACGGTTGTTCTACACTGTTGCTAAAATTAAACAATATAATGATTGATATTTTTATCACTTAGGCAATAGGTATAAAAGAACAGCATAGTCTTTGTGAAATTAGTGGCAAAAATTGTCAAAAAACGCTTGATAGTCCTTTTACCGTTTTGTAACTTTTTTGTTTTGAAGTAATGATTTGTGGGATAATTGCTAAAAAAATAGCGTTGAAAATGTACATATTGCTCAAAAAAGATTAAAGAACGATACAAAATATTGACTTTGACCGCAAAATACGGTATATTTGTAAATGCAAAAGCAATTGTTGCACAGTCATCAGCGTTTTAGATAAGTTGTACAATACGGTTCAACAAATAACAATGCTGAGACAGCGCTGCTGAAATAGCATGGTGCGTCAGGCTGTTTTGACATTGGTATGCGGAGTACATTCACAGCCGATGCCGCCCGATCACATGATGCGAAACAGTAAAAAGCATTGCCAAGCAAAAAAATGACAAAAGTCAGATAAAAGCTTTCATGAACAGAAGCAAAGGGATCACATAACGGTTGCAGGACGTCAGCGGTGAGCACAATCACCAGACATTATCAATACCGCGATGTTTCCCGCATTAAACTATTATTCAAGAATATTATACACGGAAATGTATAATATACATATTTAAGGAGGAAAAATCTCATGAACACACTTAAGAGAACATTAGCATTAGTTGCTACTCTTGCTATGACTGCAACAGCATTCGCTAGCTGCGGTGATGAAAAGGAAGAGAAGAAGGACGATAATAACACTGAGGCTACAACAGCTGCAAGCGAAGACTCAACAGACGCTCCTGCTGAGGAAACAACAGCTGAGCCTGAGAACGATGGTTCTATCGATCCATCAGTAAAGACAGGCGGTAAGACATTCACAGTTGCTGCTTGGAACGCAGATGACGTTCCTGCACTTATTGCACAGTGGAAGGGTCTCAGCTATGATACAATCGTAGAGGATCTTGCTAACGAGAAGGTTGACGGCATCAACGCTATCATCTTCGGTGTTGGCGGCGGTCAGGCTTCTGAGCGTTATGACCAGCTCTTCAACGACGGTGGTGACCTCGACGTTTACTTCTGCGAGGCTGACTGGGCACTCAAGTACATCAACGATGACACTAAGACACTTGCACTCAGCAAGCTCGGTCTTGGCGACAGCGATTTCGCAAACATCTACAGCTACACAGATGAGATCGGTAAGGATTCTAACGGCGTTCGTAAGGGCGTTTCATGGCAGGCAGCAGCAGGCGGATTCGCTTACAGAGCTGACCTCGCTGAGGAGTACCTCGGAGTTAAGACACCTGCTGAGATGCAGGAGAAGATCAATGACTGGGATCTCTTCGTAGAAGCTGCTAAGACAATTTCTGAAAAGTCAAACAAGAGTGTTGCTCTTGCTGATACACTCGGTGGTATGTGGCAGGCATTCGCTTGTGGACGTACACAGCCATGGGTTGTTGATAACAAGCTCGTTATCGATGATTCTTGCAAGAAGTTCGCAGACACAGCTAAGGCTCTTTGGGACTGCGGCGGTGTAACAAAGAATACACAGTGGACAGATGAGTGGACAGCTGCTGGCGTAAGCGGTAACTGCATGGGCTACTTCGTTTCTACATGGGGCTTCGGTGGATTCTTCCTCGATGCTGCAGGCGGCGAAGGCGGCGAGCAGTACGGTAAGTGGGCTGTTTGTCAGGGACCAACTCCATTCTACTGGGGCGGTACTTGGATCGTTGTTAACCCAGGTACAGATAACGGCGAAGAGGCTCGTGACTTCATCCTCTCAGCTACATCTGATGAAGCTCAGATGGCTGCATACGCAAAGGCTAAGCCAGAGTATGTAAACAACTCTAAGGTTATGGACGAACTCATCAGCGGCAACACAGTATTCAACGAGAAGATCTCAGGCAACTTCAAGGATGGCCAGAACTACTTCGCTGAGCTTGCTCAGAACGCTAAGGAAATCGACTTCAAGGGTCTCATCACACCTTATGATGCATCTGTTAAGTCTGCATTCGTAACAGCTATCAAGGAAGACTTCCTTGAGGGTGGTAAGGATTACGACGCAACAATCGAGTCATTTAAGGACAAGGTTGCTGAGGCTGTAACAACTCTCGAGTGGGATGACTAATTTATAATTAGTTTGACTGCATTTACAATGTAATAAATATACCTACGGAGTACCTTTGTATTCCGTAGGTGTATATTTATTTATACTATTTATTCCGAGAGGGTGTGTGTTATGGCATCAGGCGCGCAGAGACGCATAAAGTCAATTAGCTATGCAAAGTATGGCTATTTCTTTATTTTGCCTTTTTTCCTTGTTTATTTCTTTTTCCAGTTATGGCCGCTGATTAACACATTTATCGTAAGTTTCCATGGTAATGGTAAGACTGTTGATGATTGGGTTGGACTTCAGAATTATAAGGATATTCTGTTTGGCGGTACTCGTAAAGTTAAGGTTATCCATGAGAGATTCTTTGATTGTTTACAGAACACAGTGATTCTCTGGGTAGGTAACTTTATTCCTCAGTTAGCACTTTCACTGTCACTTGCTGTATGGTTTACAGAAGCACAGTTAAAGATCCCTGGAAAGGGCTTCTTTAAGGTTGTAATGTATCTTCCTAACATTATTACCGCTGCTTCAGTAGCTGTTCTTTTCCTTCAGCTCTGCGGACAGTCGGAAACAAACCCGGGTGCTATCAACTTTATGCTCTATAAAATGGGCATAGTTACAAAGGACGCAAGCTCTGGATTGTATGATACCGTTCATTTTATCGACGGTGTATGGCAGTCAAGAGTTGTTGTTATGTTTATTCAGACATGGATGTGGTTCGGTAATACAATGATCATGCTCATGTCAGGTATTCAGGGTATTAACCCTTCACTGTTTGAAGCTGCAAGCATTGACGGTGCAAGCTCAGGACAGGTATTCAGAAAGATCACTCTTCCACTTCTTACTCCAATCATGGCATATACGCTTATTACATCCATGATCGGTGGTCTCCAGATGTTCGATATCCCATTCCTTTATACAAAGGATCTTAACGTTAAGGATCATCTCAAGACCATGGCAGTAATGATCTTCCAGTATTTCCACGCTCAGGCTGATGAAAATAAGATGGGCTATGCAGGTGCTGCATCAGTTCTTCTGTTCTTCGTTACACTTGCACTCGGTCTTATCGCATTCTACATGACTCGTGATAAGGATGAGATCGCAAAGAGAAAGCAGCGTAAAAAGATTGCTAAGCAGGCTAAGATGGAAAGTAAACAGTTTGGAGGTATCAGCATATGAGTGATAACATGAAATCTGTTTATGGAAAGGCAAAGGATAATTACTCATTCAAGATCAAGATGAAGTCAACTATCCTTGTTATCTGGTTCGTTATCTTAACGATCATCTGTCTGCTTCCAATCTATATCCTTGTTATCAACGCAACACGTACACATACGGATATAGCAAACGGACTCAGCTTCTTACCGGGTACTAATCTGAAGGCAAACTTACATAAGATCGTTTCAGACAGCAACTTCAAGCTTTCTTACAACGCACTTCACGGTTATAAGAACAGCTTGATAATTACTGTTTGTTCAACATTCCTTACAGTTTTCTTCTCAGCACTTACTGCTTACGGTATCCATGTTTATGATTTCAAGCTCAAGGAAATTTCTTATACAGTTATTCTCCTTGTAATGATGGTACCTATGCAGGTAACATCTGCTGGTTTCGTAACATTTATGTCAGACCTTAAACTGACAAACACATACTGGCCTCTTATCATTCCATCTGTAGCAGCTCCTGCGGTAGTATACTTCATGCGTTCTTACATGAAGTCATCATTCCCGCTTGAGATTGTTGAAGCTGCTCGTATCGATGGATGCAGCGAGTTCAGAACATTCGTATCGATCGCAATTCCTATGATGAAGCCGGCTATAGCTGTACAGGCTATCTTCGCTTTCATCGCAAGCTGGAACAACTTCTATACACCTAACATGATCCTTATCAATGTTAAGCTCAATAAGAAGACACTTCCTATGATGGTATCCGCTCTTCAGTCATCAGATAAGTTCAATGACTACGGTGCTATCTATCTTGCAATTGCACTTTCGATCATTCCTATCATTATTGCATACGTACTCCTTTCAAGATTCATCATTGCTGGTGTAGCTCTTGGTGGTGTAAAGGAATAATGAAAAAATTACAGCACACTTCGGTGTGCTGTTTTTTTGTTATTTATGGACGCGATTGCGTCCTTTTTTGTTCTATGCAGATATTTCACAGCATATCATGAAGTGAAAGGAGCTGATGAAAATGAGCGGTAGTACAAGCTATGAAGCTATACTGAATTATATGCCAGAAAAACTCAGAGAAGTTCTGTCAGCGGTCGATCACGAAAAGCTGTCGGGATTAATGGAGGTGCGTATACGGGTCGGCAGCGGAGTATATTTCGTATATCCTGATAAGATATCATATCTGATGAAAAATGGTGAGTTATGCAGCGTATACGGAGGATCAGTGTACAATATTACATCTTCGGCGATCAGGAGTATTGTCGAACGGCTGTGTCACTATTCCATACATAGCTGTGAAAAGCAGCTTTCAGAGGGCTTTTTCGTCATAGAAAACGGTGTAAGAGTCGGTGTGTCGGGCGGATATTCCATGGGAGTAAGTCCTGTTTTAAATGAATTCACATCGCTTAATTTTCGCATTTCGAGAGCAGTAAAGGGCTGTGCAGACGAGATCTTTTCGCGATTTTATGACAAAAGCATAATTATATGCGGTGGAGTAAACTCAGGGAAAACAACTGTGCTGAGAGAGCTGTGCCGACTTACGGGAAGTTTCCGAAAAGTAACGCTTATTGATGAAAGGAATGAAATATCGTGTCTGCTTAACGGTATTCCTCAGAATGATGTGGGTATAATGACGGATATTATAGGTAATTGCAGCCGTTCCGAGGGAATTTTAAATGCTATCCGCACACTTTCTCCTGATTATATCTTCTGTGATGAGATAGCTTCGATCAGTGATGCAGAAGCAATAATCAGCGGATCAGGGTGCGGAGTAAAGTTTGTGGTTACAGCTCACGGAAATACTTATGATGAAGTCATCAAGCGGAATGAGATAGCGAGATTGATAAGCAGCGGTTCAGTAGATAGTCTCGTTTTTCTCAGCGGAGCATCTGCACCTTCAGTTGTACGGGAAGTGAGGCGGATCAAAAGTGTTGATTAAAGTACTTGCGGTGAGTATGATCTTGCTAAGCGGAGCATTTTGCGGAATTGAATATTCGGAAAAGCTTAAAAAGCGAGTCGCTTTCTGTACTGAGGCGGAGAAAATGATGCGGCTAAGCGAGATAATGATAAGGAGCTGCGGCACTGATGTTTACGAACTTGTTGGCAGGCTGAAAGCGGAAGGATATAGCAACCTAATTTTTTTAGACAAGCTTTCGGAGGAGTACAGTGCTGATGAGGGATTCAGGGAAAGCTGGCGTACAGCGGTTATGAGCTTGCGCAATACAGGTGAAGAAGAAAAGAGGGCGCTTGTGGAATTCGGTAATTTTCTTGGTTCGACCGATATCAGCGGACAGCTTAGCGGCATAGCGTTGCAGTCCGAGCTTATGCACGGCATATATGAGCGAAGACAAGCTGACTATCAGAAAAAGGGAAGATTGTACCGCAGTCTTGGAGTCCTTGCAGGGCTGACAGTGGGCATAATTGTAATATGAGGTGAAAAAATGGAGATAGATCTTATTTTTAAGATCGCAGGTACAGGAATAATTGTTGCTGTGCTTAATCTTGTCCTGAAACGTGCCGAACGTGAAGAGCAGGCAATGATGACCACACTTGCAGGGCTGATAGTCGTTCTTGTGGTGATAGTTGATGAGATCGGCGATCTATTTGAGAAAGTGAAAGCGGTTTTCGGTTTATGGTAGGAAGTTGTTTTACGGTAGGCGTTTTTTGTATCAGTGGAGCGCTGCTTGCATTGATCCTTAAACAGTACTGTGCAGAGCAGTCCATGTTGATATCTGTTGCAGTCAGTGCGGCTGTATTTGTGGCGGTAGTTGGTATGCTTGAAGCACCATTCAATGAGATAAGGGATATATTTATCTCGGCAGGTATATCGGAAAGCAGCATATCGATCGTATTCAAAGCTCTTGGGATAAGCTGTATCACGCATATTACCGCGCAATTGTGCCGTGACAGCGGTGAGGGAGCAATGGGGGCAGCTGCTGAGCTATGGGGAAGGACGGCAATAACATTGATAAGTCTGCCGATAATGAAAAATTTTTTGCAGCTTATAGATAAGCTATTATAGGTGACGTATGAAAAGACTTGTACAGGTGGTTATCATAGCGCTGATTCTGGGGGCACTTTTGATACCTTTGAAGGTATTTGCAGAAGGAGATGAAACTGTTGATTTGCAGATCAATTCCGAATTTAATGAGCTTCTTGAAGATAATGGCATTGATTACAGTTATGATGATATAGGTCAGCTGACCATTGGAGCGATAGCGGAAAAGCTAAGGGAAAGGCTGACTGATTCAGGTGAGAAACCGCTTCACCTTCTGGGGCTGATACTTTTTGTTATCATGCTTTCAGCAGTTGTCAGAACAGCAGGCGGCAGTATAGCTGAAAGCTGCGATGATATTCTGAGCACAGTTGGTGTTTTGACGGCTGTAACAGTTATTTCTCCTGTTTTGCTTGAAGCTTGCGGACGAGCTTTGGAGGCGGTCAGAGCAGGCGGAAATTTTGTTTCAGTTTTTATCCCTGTTTTTACAGGAGTTACTGCGGCATCGGGAGGAGTAGTTTCGGCTGGAGTTTACGATCTGACTGTACTGGCAGCATCTGAGCTGATATTGCAGCTTTCATCAGGATATCTCATGCCGATAGTAAGCGCTTCTACGGTCCTTTCTGTAACGGGGAGCATCTTTTCAGATCATGATTTCAGCGGGATAGTAAGGCTGATGAAAAAGGTTATAACATGGGGGATGACTACGGTCATGACTCTTTTTATAGGATTTGTAACGCTCAAATGCACATTGGCAGGCAAGACGGACGGAGCTGCTACCAAGACTGTAAGGCTTGTAATATCGGGATTTGTTCCCATAGTAGGCGGAGCTGTTTCCGATGCATACGCTGCTGTAAGGAGCAGTTTTGACATTGTTCGCGGAACTGTCGGAACAGGCGGCTGTATAGCAATATTACTGATAATTCTGCCGCCGATATTACAGATACTTCTGATACGTGCAGTAATGTGGACGGGCACGGCTGCTGCGGAGCTTTTTGGCGAAACGAGCATAAAAAAACTACTCAGTTCCCTTGACAGCGGACTTGCGATCGCTCAGAGCGTACTTGTATGTTACGGAGTGATGTTTGTACTGTGTACCGGAATACTGATGCAGACGACGGGGTGATGAAATGGGAGATTTTACAGAAGCGGTAAGGACAGTATGTTTTGTTTCGGTCGGTATATGCCTTATCGGGAAGATAAGCGGTGCAACAAAGCTGAAAGCACAGCTTGAGTTTATATTCAAGCTTATTCTTGCAGTCGTGATAGTTTCATCATTTTTCAGCGGAGATATAGAGTTTGATCTTTCGGATATAAAGGGCTTATGTGTTGCAGAAAGCACCGATTACAGCGGCATTTATGAGAATGAGCTTGCAAGACAGACAGGCGAGAATATCTCCGATGTACTTATGTCTCAGCTCAGAGCGGCAGGTATTACGGTAGAAAAAATAAGGACAGAGGTTAATATTTCAGAAGACGGCAGCATATCAATTAATAAGGTCATTGTAGAAGCAGAAGAGCCTGAAGCAGCAGCCGATTTGATCCGCAATAGTCTCGGACAGGAAACGGAGGTCATAAATGGAAAAGTATGAAAAGCTGAAGGAGCTTTTAAAGGACAGGAAGTGGGCTGCATTTATGATCGTATGCGGAGTATTGGGAATGCTGCTCATAATGATCTCGTCATTGCTGCCGACTGAAAAAGATAAACCTTTAGCTAAAAACGAAAAAAACGGCAGTGTTGCCGAAGCTGAGGAATACTGTCGGATGACAGAAAAGCGGCTCGAAGAATTCCTGGGCAGTATAGAAGGCGCAGGAGAAGTGAAGGTATACCTTACAGTAGGCAGCGGTGAGCGTTACATATACGTTTCCGAGGGGCGAACAAGCAGAGGTGAGAGCAAAAATGAGGAAGAGAAAAAGTATGTTATAATAGGCAAAGGAGGCGAGAAAAACGCACTTGTTGAAAAGATAGAAGTTCCTGAAATATCAGGAGCTGTCATAGCCTGTGACGGTGGAGGGAGTTCATCCGTGCGTGAGCAGATGTACAGATCGGCAGCCGCAGCGCTTGGGATACCAACATCAAAAATTTATGTAACTAAACTAAGATAAAAGGAGAAAATATCATGAAGAAACCTTCGATCATAATTGGAAAAAAGCAGATAATAATGAGCTGTCTTACATTAATGCTGGCAGTAGCGGTATACATAAACTATGCAACATCGCCTGATATGTCATTTGAAGATAAAACAGTATCGGCAAATAAAAGCGACGAACCTGTTAAGTACGGAGAGACAGAATTCGTAAATGCAGGCGCAGAACCTGAGGCAGCAGACTATTTCGCACAGGCAAGGCTCGACAAGATGAACGACCGTGATACAGCGGTACAGACTCTTCAGACAATGATCGGCGGAGGAGATGTTACCGAGGACGAAATGGTTGCAAATGCAATTGATGCAGTACAGGTATCGAAACTCATAGAAAGTGAAGGAACTATAGAATCACTGATAAAATCGCAGGGATTTCAGGATTGCGTGGCTTATCTTGACGGAGTTACCGCAAAGGTGGTTGTAAAGACAGAGGGGCTTGACAAGGCGCAGGCTGCATCGATAAAGGAGATAATTCTGGGGGAAACTGACATTGATGCAGAAAATATCAGAATTTTTGAAGTAAAGTAGTTGAACTGAGAGAAAATATTTGGTATAATATAATAGTAAGGCTGTAGATGCAGTTTTAATTAAATATTACACTTAAATATCACTATGGAGGTTCAGTATGGAAGTTGACGAGATGAAGCCAGCTGCTGCCAGCAGACTTAAAATATCTGATGATGTAATAATTGCCATCGCAAGGATTGCAGCTCTTGATGTCAAGGGTGTAGCAAAGCTTGGCGGCGAGGTAGGCAAGATGAGCAAGCTCAGAAAGAACGGACCTATCAAGATAAGCATGATGGGCGATGTAGCCGCTATCGATATGAAGATCATAGTGAAGAACGGCGAAAAAGCCTGCAATATCGCACAGGAGGTACAGAATGTCGTCAAGGAGAACGTCCAGAATATGACAGGCGTACCTGTTGCGAGAGTAAATGTAACAGTAAGCGGAGTAGTTTTTGAATGAACTCCGTAAATCAAGGAAGTAGGAGCATACATAAGCAGCTCTGAAAAATAAGGAGAATACAAATGACAAGACGTGAAATAAGAGACAGCGCATTCAAGCTGGTGTTTGAACAGCTTCTGCGCGATGATGATATAAACGAGCTTTACGATATCGCAGAGGAGATCGAGGAGATAACCGTAAATGATGACGTAAAGAAGATCGTAGAAGGAACGCTTGCACACTCTGACGAACTCGACGAGATAATCTCCCGTTACAGCAAGTCAAGAAGTATTGCGAGAATATCAAAGCTCAATCTGGCTATCCTTCGTATTGCTATGTACGAGTCGCTCTATGATGAGAATACTCCGATGAATGCAGCTATAAGTGAAGCTATCAAGCTTTCCATGATGTACACATATCAGGAGGATACAGCCTTTATCAACGGAGTTCTCGGAGCATTCTCACGCGATCGTCAGAAAAACGAGGAAAACAATGCCTGAGTTTCTTGGAGTAGATACAAGTAATTATACTACCTCCGCAGCAGTCTATGTCAGCGAGGAGAATAAGGTGTACCAGTCAAAGAAGCTTCTTCCTGTAAAGGAAGGTGAGCTTGGTCTGCGACAGAGCGATGCTGTATTTCATCATACTAAGCAGCTTCCTGATATGATAGAGCAGCTTTTTTCTGCTAAAAGTCTCAATATGCCAAAGGTGGTAACAGCCTCAGCAAGACCGCGTAATATAGAGGGTTCGTATATGCCCTGCTTTTTGTGCGGAGAAGGTTTTGCACGTTCGTATGCAGCAGTTTCCGGGGCAGTACTCTACACGACCTCACATCAGGTAGGTCATATCCTTGCAGCTCTGTATTCTGCAAGCAGGCTCGATCTTGTAAATGAGCGCTTTATTGCGTTCCATGTCAGCGGCGGAACGACCGACTGTCTGCTTTGCGAGCCTGACGATGAAACAGTGCTGAAAATCACCGAAGTCGGTACGTCGCTTGATCTTAAAGCAGGACAGGCTGTTGACCGTACAGGAGTAATGCTCGGGCTCAGGTTCCCGTGCGGAGCAGAGCTTGAAAAGCTGGCTTTGAAGGCGAACAAGCATTTCAAGGCGAAGCCTGTACTTAAAGGCGGAAATTGCTGCCTTTCAGGATTGGAGAACAAGTGCGGAAATATGCTGGATCACGGTGAAAGTCCTGAGAATATAGCGAAATATTGTCTTGATTTTATTGCCGAGACAATTATTGCCATGACGGCTTATGCAGCAGAAGAATATGGTGAGCTTCCCCTTGTTTTTGCGGGTGGAGTAATGTCGGATGTTATTATCCGTGACAGGATAATTTCCCGATTTTCACAGGCTTTTTTTGCAGAGCCGCAGTTTTCATGCGATAATGCCGCAGGAGTGGCAATATACGGCTATCTGAAAAGCACAGGAGAAAAGAAATGCCTGTAATAACAGTCACACAGATAAACAGATATATAGGCTCTGTACTCAAAAATGACAGGAATATCCAGGGCATAATGGTCCGCGGAGAGATATCGAACTACGTAAAGCATTATCGCAGCGGACACGTATACTTTACACTGAAAGACAGCGAGAGCGCAGTTAAGGCAGTGATGTTTGCAAATGCGGCAGCCCGCCTGAAATTTGCGCCCGAGGACGGTATGTCCGTAATAGTATCAGGAAGTATCGGAGTATATGAGCGTGACGGAGCTTATCAGCTCTATGTAAATGATATAATACCCGAGGGCGCAGGTGCGGCAGGAGTTGCTCTTGAACAGCTGAAAAAAAAGCTGCAAAAAGAGGGGATTTTTGATACTGCGCATAAGCGTCCCATACCGATCATGCCTGAAAAAATAGGTGCAGTTACCTCTCTCAGCGGTGCGGCGGTGCGTGACATCATAAATGTATTGTCGAGGCGTTATCCGCTTTGCGAAGTATATGCGGTCAATGCACAGGTGCAGGGAGAAGCAGCTCCTGATTCGATATGCTGCGGTATACTGAAAGCAGAAGCCGCAGGCTGTGATGTTATCATAGTAGGACGCGGCGGCGGTTCGAGCGAGGATCTCAGTGCTTTTAACACCGAAAAGGTTGCATATGCCATATATAACTGCAAGGTTCCTGTTATATCAGCAGTTGGACATGAGACAGATTTTACTATCGCTGATCTCGCAGCAGACCTTCGTGCTCCGACACCTTCGGCAGCAGCGGAGCTTTCCGCGCCTGATATCGCAAGCCTGTATGAGCGTATAGATATACTTGAACGCCGTGCTGAACGTTCGGCGTATGCAGCACTTGACAAAGCCGCGGACAGATTCACGGCAATTAATGCTCGTCTGTTAAGGCAGTCGCCTGAAAACAGACTGAAGCTCACCGGAGAAAGACTTACAGCTCTTGATAAGAGATGTGAGACAGCTTTCCTGCGATATATGGATAAGCTCGAACGTCAGCTCAGTGAAAAGGCAGCGAAGCTTGACAGCCTTAGTCCGCTTAAAGTTCTTTCCCGCGGATATTCACTTGTGTACAAAGCGGATAAGCTTCTCAGTGATTCGGAAAGACTTGAAAAGGGCGATAAGGTGCAGATACGGTTCGGAAGCGGCGGAGCTGAAGCAGAGATAACTGATAAATGGTGATAAAATGGAAGAAAAAATTACATTTGAAGATAATATGAGCAAGCTCAGCCGTATAGTAACTGAGCTTGAAAAGGGAGATATCCCTCTCGAAAAGGCAGTCGAGCTATATGGCGAGGGCGTAAAGCTTTCAGCTGCTTGTCGCAAACAGCTTGACGAAGCTCAGATAAAGATAACGGAGGACGACGGTACAGCATCGTCGGAGGAGTGAAAAAATGGCAGATATCAAGGAAAAACTCAATGAATATATAAAATTCACGGAAGAAAATCTCAGAAAGTATAATCAGCATTCCGAGAGCATGGCTGCTCAGAGAAATCTCATAGACGCAATGAATTATTCGCTGGAAGCAGGCGGAAAAAGAATTCGTCCCGTACTTGTGTATGCATTCTGCAATGCCCTTGGCGGAGACTATAAAAAGGCAGCTGCCCCTGCTGCGGCGATAGAAATGATACATACTTTCTCGCTTATTCATGACGATCTTCCTGCAATGGATGACGACGATTACCGCCGCGGAAAGCTCTCGTGCCATAAGGCATTCGGAGAAGCAATGGCGATACTTGCAGGAGATGCTCTTTCAGTTCAGCCTTTTGAGATAATTGCCAACGACGAGAGTCTCACCTGCGAACAGAAGGTGAAGATAATCTCATGTCTTGCAAAAGCAGTCGGCAGAGAAGGCATGATAGGCGGACAGGTCATCGATATGGAAAATGAGGAACGCACTGACGTTGATGAAAAAAATCTTCGCAATATGTACCGTCACAAGACAGGTCAGCTCATAGCAGTTTCCTGCATGATGGGCTGTATCTGCGCAGGAGCAGACGACGAAACTATACAGTCTGCGGCTGATTATGGTTTCAGGCTCGGACTTGCGTTCCAGATAATAGACGATATCCTTGATGTTACAAGTACTACAGAGGAGCTTGGCAAGCCTGTCGGAAGTGATGCTGAGGAAAACAAGACTACTTTCGTTACTCTTTACGGAGTTGAAAAAGCACAGGAGATAGCCAACAGTATAACCGAAGAAGCACTTGTCTGTCTTGACAGATTCGGAAACGATGAATTCCTCACGGAGCTTACGAATATGCTCTTGAAGAGAAAGAAATAAGATGAAGGAGCTGCGGAACGATATCCGCATTTCAAAAAATGAAGGATAATATAAGTATGAACGAAAGGGTCACTCTTGAGGAGCTTCAGCTCCCGCAGGACCTTAAAAAGCTTACTATAGCGCAGTGTACAGTGCTGTGCAAGGAGATAAGGAATATCCTTATCTCCACTGTTTCTAAAAACGGCGGACATCTTGCGTCGAATCTCGGATCTGTTGAGCTTACAATGGCTCTGCACCGTAATTTCAATTCTCCCGAGGATAAGATAGTGTGGGACGTAGGTCATCAGGCTTATACGCATAAGATACTGACGGGCAGACTTTCCAGATTTTCTACACTTCGTCAGGAGGGCGGAATATCAGGATTTCCGAAGCCTGAGGAATCCGAGCATGATACATTCATAAGCGGACATAGCAGTACATCTGTGTCGGTAGCCTGTGGTATTGCCGAAGCCATGAAGCTTCAGGGTAAGGACAATTATGCAGTTGCGGTGATTGGCGACGGAGCAATGACAGGCGGAATGTTTTATGAGGCTATGAATAACTGCGGAAGAGATCATAAGAATAATCTTATAGTTATTCTCAACGATAATAATATGTCTATTTCCAAGAGCGTCGGTTCGCTTTCAAAGTATCTTACTTCGCTCCGCACGACAGAGAAGTATGTAAATACAAAGCGGGCAGTCGAGCGTGGACTCGGCAAGATACCGATAGTCGGAAACAGTGTGGCGAGAGGTATCAAGAATGTCAAGGATTCGGTAAAATCAAATATTCTTGAACAGAGCACCATGTTTGAGGACATGGGCTTCATTTACCTCGGCCCTGTCAATGGACACAACCTGTCAGAGCTTGAGGAAGTCCTGCACGTTGCGAAGTCATATCACCAGCCTGTTTTTATCCATGTAAAGACAGTCAAAGGAAAGGGATATCCTCCTGCGGAACAAAATCCGGGGGAGTATCATGGCATCTCAAAATTTGATATTGCAACAGGAAATCCTGAGGTAGCTCCTGCGGACAGCTATTCCACCGTTTTCGGAAAAGAGCTCGTTCGTCTTGGAGAAAAGGACGAAAGAATATGTGCTATAACTGCTGCTATGAAGTACGGAACAGGTTTGCAGTTCTTTCATTTTAAGTATCCTGACCGTTTCTTTGATGTCGGTATAGCAGAGCAGCACGCAGTTACTTTTGCAGGCGGACTTGCCTCAATGGGAATGCTTCCCGTGTTCGCAGTATATTCCACATTCATACAGCGCGCCTATGACCAGCTCGTACATGATGTAGCCATAGGAGGTCTTCATGTAGTCCTTGGAGTAGACCGCGCAGGAATAGTCGGAGAGGACGGTGAAACTCATCAGGGACTCCTTGATGTGCCGATGCTGACATCTATCCCGAATACGGTGATATACTCACCGTCATGTTATTCTGAGATGAAGATGTGCATGAAACGAGCTATATATGATGAAAAGGGGCTTGCAGCCGTAAGGTATCCGCGAGGCTCAGAGAAGGTGGATTTCAGCAGCTTCCATCTCACCACCGAGCATCTTTTTATCCGTGAGGACAAAAGTGAGACTCTTATAATAACATACGGAAGACTTTATAACGATGCATATAATGCTCAGAAAAAGCTGAAAGAAGCAGGTATACTTACAGATATCCTCAAGCTGACCAAGATATATCCTCTGGAGGAAGATCTTGGAGATGAGATAAGTCAATATAAGCGTATCGTATTTTTTGAAGAGTCCATGGGTGAGGGAAGTATTTCCGAAAAGGTAGGAACTATACTTGCTGAACGCGGATACAGCGGAGATTACAGCAGAGTAACAGCAGACGGATTTGTTAAGCAGGCATCTGTAAGTTCATGCCTTGAAAAACTTGGACTGACAGGCAAAAAAATGGTAGAGTATATTATTGGCAGGAGCAAAGAAAATGGTAAGGCTTGACAGCGAGCTTGTTGCGAGAGGTATTGCACGAAGCCGTGAACGTGCTAAAGAAATGATACGCTCGGGAAGTATAACGGTTAATGGTATAAAGGCTAAGAAGCCCTCTTACGAGGTCACTGAGACAGACGTTATCGAGTCGTCGGAGACAGAAGTCTATGTGGGCAGAGGAGCGCTTAAACTCGAAAAGGCTGCGGAAGAATTCGGGCTTGATTTCGCGGGAAAGGTCTGCCTTGATATGGGTGCGTCAACAGGCGGATTTACCGATCTTATGCTACAGCGCGGAGCTGCTAAGGTGTACGCTGTCGATGTTGGGCATGGTCAGCTTTCACCCGTACTTGCAGCCGATGCGAGAGTAGTGAACATGGAAGGCACTGACATACGCGAGGTCACGGTGGAGGATATAGGTGGAAATGCTGATTTTATATCAGTTGATGTATCATTCATATCTCTCACCAAGATACTTCCCAAGGTGTATGAACTGCTTAAAGAAGGAGAAGCTGCCGCAGTTCTGATAAAGCCGCAGTTTGAAGCAGGACGCAGTGATATCGGTAAGCGCGGGATAGTCAAGGATAAAAAGGCACATATCAGGGTTTTGTCGGAAATAGATGCATTTGCTCAGTCAATAGGCTTCATCGCCGAACAGTACACCTATTCTCCTGTGCGCGGAGGAAGCGGGAATATAGAGTATCTCGTCAAGCTTTGCAAGCGCTCGGGAGAACCTGTGAAACATGATTTCAGAGAGCTTACTGAAAGCTCGTTCAATAAATTATAAGGAGTGCGTTTATGAAAGCAGCGTTATATCCTAATTTTCAGAAACCAAATGCGCTCAGATGCGCTCGTGTAGCCTGTGATATTCTCGCAGAAAGCGGAATAGACGTAACTGTAAGTGAGATATTCAGGCATGATTTTTCCGATAAGCGTCATATCGTTTTTGAGGATATAAAGGAATCAGCCAAAAACGCAGATGTAGTGCTCGCAATCGGCGGCGACGGAACTATACTTCGCTGTGCAAAGCTTCTCATGGGAAGCGATACAAAGCTTCTCGGCATAAATACGGGAACTCTTGGCTTTATGGCAGGACTTGAAGCAGACCAGCTCGACAAGCTCAGTCAGCTCAAAGATGGAAAGTACGAGATATCGCAGCGAATGACTCTTGATGTTGTATATCACGGAGAAAACGGCGATATAAGAGCTACTGCTCTGAACGAAGTATCTGCGCGTTCGGGAAGCTTTCACATCTGTGATTTTGATGTATATTCGGACGAGTATCTTATAGGACGTTACCGTGCAGACGGAGTCCTTTTCAGTACGCCGTCGGGCTCGACAGCATACGCACTGTCGGCAGGCGGTCCTGTTATCGAGCCTGATCTTGAATGTATAGAGATGACTCTGATATGTCCGCATTCGCTGTTTTCGAGAGCAACCATGTTTTCACCTTGCAGAAAGCTCTGCTTGAAGGATACAACTACCCGTGACGACAATCTGGTCATAAACGTAGACGGCGAGAACTTTGCAAGCCTCCACAATGGCGAATCTATTGAGATTTGCCGTGGAAAGAACAATATTAATTTTATTGATCTTATAGGTAATTCATTCCATGAGTCGCTTTGCAAAAAAATGTGCAAGCCTATAAAATAAGGGACACGGTGGTATTATGAAAAACCGCAGACATGAAGTAATACTTGAAATAATAACAGAACAGCCGGTAGCTACGCAGGAGCTGCTTATAAAGCTTCTTGCGGAAAGAGGTATAAAGACCACACAGGCTACTTTATCGCGCGATATACAGCAGCTGTCACTTGTTAAGCAACGCGACGAGAACGGAGTCTATCGCTATTCGATGCCTGCTGCGGCAGCAGAAGAAAAGTCGCTTTTTGAAGAAGCAGTGGTATCGGTAGATTATGCGATGAACACCATAGTACTGAAGTGCCGCGCAGGCATGGCGCAGGGAACCTGCGCTGCGATAGACTCCGTGGAGCATCAGGGAGTTGTAGGTACTATCGCAGGTGATGACACGATATTTATACTTGTAAGAAGCGAAGCAGATGCAAAAAAGCTTTCAAATAAGTTCCGCAGTGAGCTTTTGCCGAGGAGGTAACCTCTTAGAATGTTAAAGGAAATATATATACAAAATCTTGCAGTTATCAAAGAAGCAGTCATTCCTCTGAATAACAGGCTGAATATATTTACAGGTGAGACAGGTGCAGGAAAGTCAATACTCATAAACGGTATCAATGCTGTGCTTGGACAGAGATGTACTAAGGACATAGTTCGTACAGGCTGTGATAAGGCAGTAATAACCGCTTTATTTACGGAGCTTTCGGCAGAAGTGTGCGCAAAACTCGATGAGCTCGGTATAGCTCATGACGGCGATGAGATAACCGTTACCCGTGAGATAAGTGCAGACGGCGGAAGTGTTTCGAGGATCAATCACAGGACAGCTTCGGCGGCTCTGTTGAAAGAGATAGGAGCTATGCTGATAAATATTCATGGACAGCATGATAATCAGATACTCCTTGACAGTGAGAAGCACTTGCAGATACTTGACGATTTCGGCGGTGATGACAGTCTGCTTAATGAGTACAGAGTGACTTTCCGCGAATTGCAGCATACTGCCCGAAAGCTTGGCGAGCTGAAAAAACAGGAACAGAGCCGTATTGAGCGCAGCCGATACCTCAGCGAGATAATCGATGATATCGGTGAGATAGAGCTCCATGAAGGTGAAGATGACGAGCTGGAAAAGGAGTATGAAACTGCTAAAAATTCCGAAAAGACTATAATCGCCATAAAAAACGCAGTCAATGCGATCACGGGTGAAGAGGCTGCAAATGATATGATAGTGTCGGCAGAGACTGAGATAGCACAGTACACCGACAACAGTCCTAAGCTCAACGAACTGTATGAGAGACTTTCGGCGGCAGAGATAGAGCTTGCGGACGTTGCTTCTGAGCTGGAAGCACTTGCAGATAAGATAGAACTTGACGGTCAGCGCCTTGAGTATCTCGGTACAAGACTTGGCAGTATCAATAAGCTCAAGCGTAAGTATGCTGCGGACTGTGAAGGACTGATAAAGCTTTACGATGATGCCTGCCGTGAGTCCATGCAGCTTGAAAGCTCAGGCGACGAGATCGGAAAGCTTACTGTAAAGCGTGAGGAGCTTCTCCACAAGGTAACGGAACAGGCAAAGGCACTGTATGAGTATCGTGAAAAGGTGGCTGAACGCTTTACAGAGCGTGTTACAGCAGAGCTTGAATTCCTTAACATGGCAGGAGTTATAATAGCAGTCCGTCATGAAAAAGGAAAGCTTACAGTAAATGGTATGGATTCGGTAGAATTCCTTATCTCAGCAAATAAGGGCGAAGAACCGAAACCGATTTCTAAAATAGCTTCGGGCGGTGAATTGTCACGAATAATGCTTGCACTGAAAAGTGTCATAGCAGACAAGGATTCTATACCGACTATGATATTTGATGAGATAGATACAGGCGTAAGCGGTAAGGCTGCGCAAAAAATAGGTATAAAGCTGCGTGAGATAGGCAAGGTGAGACAGGTCATATGCGTTACGCATCTTTCACAGATAGCGGTAATGGCGGATAATCACCTTCTCATTGAGAAGCAGATAGTCGATGACCGCACGGAAACTCACGTAATGCAGCTCGATATGGACGGCAGAGTTGCCGAGATAGCGCGTATCATGGGAGGAGATTCTCCGAGCGCACTCATGCTCGACAATGCCCGTGCAGAAATAAATAAAGCTGCTGAGCTTTAATGGAGGCATGAAATTGAAGATATATTCTACGCGACATGGACAGACCTCATATAACAAACAGGAGATCATCATGGGAACAACGGATATTGACCTTGATGAAACAGGCGAAAAACAGGCTCTTGAACTGGCAGACAGGATAGCCGGTATGAACTGCATTGATATTATTATAGCATCACCTATGAAGCGGGCACAGCGTACAGCCCGTGCGGTTGCGGAGCGCTGCGGACTCGAAATAGTCACCGAGGAGCGCCTTCGTGAGTGGGATTACGGAGATTATGAGGGGAAAAGCCGATATACTGAGGGATTTGCAGATAATAAGGTGAATTTCGGAGTGCGTATGGGGAAAAACGGAGAATCACTCTTGCAGCTTTCACACAGAGTATACACGGCTATTGATGATATAATACAAAAGTATAGTGACAAAAATGTACTTATCGTCAGTCACGGTGGTGTGTGCAGAGTCATAGAGACATACTTCAATGACATGACGACAGATCAGTTTGCAAACTGGTTTATGGATAACTGCGGACTGATCGAATATACTATCGATCAATCGGAGGGATGATATGAGAATAGGTGTTGACTACTATCCTGAACAGTGGGACAGGGAGATGTGGCAGAAAGATGCAGATCTTATGGTAAAAACGGGGGTAAAGCTGGTAAGGATGGGAGAATTTGCGTGGTCAAAGCTTGAACCGCGCGACGGACAGTTTGACTTTTCGTGGCTTGATGAGGTGCTTGGTATTTTTCATCGTCATTCGATAGGAGTGATACTTTGTACTCCTACAAGTTGCCCGCCGTTATGGATGTACGAGACTTATCCTGATATAGCTCAGGTAGGACCTGACGGCAACAGGATACAGACAGGTATCAGAGGTCACAGATGCCTGAATGCACCTATGTTTTTGTATTACGCAAAGCGTATAACAGAACAGCTTGCTCATCGCTATGCACGAACTCCGGTTGTAGTTGGCTGGCAGATAGACAATGAAATAGAAGCTTATCCGTGTACCTGCGAGGTTTGTCGGGGACTGTTCAGAGACTGGCTGATAGACAAGCATGATACACTTGAAAATATAAATTATGCTTTCGGTAACAGTGTCTGGAGCGGCGAGTACAGTGATATATCACAGATACAGCCTCCTACAGCTTATCCTAAGGCATGGCAGAATCCTGCACTTTGTCTCGAGTACAGCAGGTTTTCTTCGGATATGGCAGTCAAATTCGTGAATGACATGGCAATGGTGATAAAGAGATTTGATCCGAAGGCTAAAGTGACGACAAATACGTTCTTTTCCGAGAATACACCTGATTATTACCGTATGTATGAGCTTCTCGACTTTGTGGCATATGACAATTATCCGCCGATAAAGCTTCCTGAAGATGAGAACGAGATATACTCACACGCATTTTATCTTGATCTTATGAGAGGCGTAAAACAGGAGAATTTCTGGGTAATGGAACAGCTCAGCGGTCCAACGGGCTGTTGGATGCCTATGAGTCCGACACCGCGTCCGGGACAGATAAAGGGCTATGCTTTGCAGGCAATGGCTCACGGAGCTGATACCGTAATACATTTCCGCTGGCGAACTGCCAATAAAGGTGCAGAGATGTACTGGCATGGTCTTATCGATCACAGTAATGTACCTTCCCGACGTTTTGTAGAGTTTGCAGATCTTTGCAGAACTGCAATAAAGCTGGCAGATGTAGAAACAACAGAGCTTATTTCGGATATAGCTATTCTCTATTCGCCTGAAAATGACTGGGCTTTCAGGATACAGCCGCAGACCAGCGGTTTTGAGTATTTTGAGCAGCTGAAGCTTTTCCATGCAGCATTTACGCGATATGGTATAAATGTTGATATAGTATCTCCGACATCGGATCTTACAAAGTACAAGGCTGTAATAGCGCCTGAAATGTATGTTTATGAGCAGAATGCAGCCGAGAATATTTATCGCTACGTTATAAAGGGCGGAACAGTCGTAATGACTAACCGAAGCGGTGTTAAAGACCCGTTCAACAACTGCATCATGGAACCTCTCCCGACAGTGTACAGAGAGCTTATAGGTGCAGAGATAGTTGAGTATGATCCGATAGGCGAAATGGAGCAGACCATAAAAGATTTTGCAGGCAATGAGTTCAGGTGCAGCAAGTGGTGCGATATCATAGAACTTACAACAGCCCGTGCCTATGCGGAGTATGGAGAAGACTGCTTCTACAGCGGAAGTCCTGCTGTAACAATGAACCGTTATTGCAGCGGAGTTGCCTATTATGTTGGAACTGTATGCAGCATGGAATTCTATGAGAGTTTTGCAGCCAATATTATGAAACAGACAGGCATACCGCATCTAAAGGATCTTCCGAAGGGTGTTGAAGTAACGACACGTACAAATGGTGTTGATGACTATATATTCTTCTTTAATAATTCAGAGCAGGAAGTTGAAATAACGCTTCCTAAGGCTATGTTCAGCATAATCGACGGCGGCGAGCACGCTAAATTTGTATTGAAGCCGTTTGATATGGACGTAGTCAGAAAGTAGGCATAAATGAGGATAGTATTGCAAAGAGTAGCATCTGCCAGCGTAACAGTTGACGGAGAAATTATCGGCAAGATCGGAACAGGCTTCCTGATCCTGTTCGGAGTCGGACATGATGATACAGAGGAAGATTGCCGCAGACTCGGCGATAAAATATGCGGACTTCGTATCTTTTCAGATGAGAACGACAAGATAAACCTTGACCTTGACAGCGTAGGCGGTTCGCTGCTTGTAGTGTCGCAGTTCACGCTGTATGCGGATTGCCGCAAGGGAAATCGCCCTAACTTCATACAGGCGGCAAAGCCTGACAAAGCCAATGCACTTTATGAGTACTTTGTGGAGTACCTGCGCAGCAAGGGAAAGCACGTTGAGACGGGTTCGTTCGGCGCTGATATGAAAGTGGAGCTGCTCAATGACGGGCCGTTTACGGTGATACTGGAATAAATATAATGAATGAAAGGGCGGAATTATCCGTCCTTTTGTTTATCCCTGAATACTTCACTATATTTATGCCTAAACTATACTATGAGGTGATATCATGGTAAGGAAACGCGGAGAACACGGAGTTCTTGCACTTACGGCGGCATTTTTCATGAGCTTTACATTTATAGCCTGCAATTATTATCGTATAGCTGCTGAGCAGAAAGACGTACCTGCTGCACAGCTTGAAAGTACACTGACTATCGAGGCAGGGAAGTGTCAGGGAACTATCTACGACCGCAATATGTTCCCTATAACGAATTCGGAAACAAAGCATATTGCAGTTGCAGTTCCGTCGGCGCTCGACAGGGAGAATACTGCTGTATACGCTATGGATAAAGCAAACTTTTATGAGCAGTTCGACAAGGGTCAGCCCTTTGTATTCGATTGCAGTGACAAGGCACTTGAATCTGAGGGGCTGACAATATTTGAAGTTCCTGTGCGTTATTCGGATAAGCAGATCGCACAGCATATAATCGGTTATTTATCTGATGATAAAGGTGTTGATGGAGTAGAATATGCATATGATGATATTTTGCGTAATAACTTTCCGCCGAACAGTGTTTCGTATAAAAAGGACGGTATGGGGCGGATACTGATAGGTGACGGTAAAAAGGTCTTTCGCAGCAGCTCGTACAAAACGGGAGTAGTTCTCACGATAAATAAGGATATCCAGAGTATATGTGAGAGCTGCGGAAAAGGTATAAAAACAGGTGCGATCGTCTGTGCAGATATAAAAAGCGGCGATATACTCGGAATGGCAAGCTTCCCTGAGTATTCTCCGAGCAATATAGAAAATGCAATGAAAGACAGCCGAAGTCCGCTCATCGACCGTGCCCTGTATTCATACAGTGTAGGGTCGATATTCAAGCTTGTAACAGCGGCAGCAGCTATCGAAGAGGGGTACGGTGGGAAGGTCTACGATTGCAGCGGCAGCATAGATATTGAGGGTAAGAGATTCAACTGCCATAAGCTTGACGGACATGGATTGCAGGATATGTCAGAAGCAATGACAAATTCCTGCAACACATATTTCATAGACCTTGCGAAGTGCCTTGAAATTGCGAAATACAGACGTATGGCGGAGTATCTCGGCTTTGGAAAGGAGAACTACCTCTGCGCAGGTATTACGGGGTCGGGAGGAGTTCTTCCCACAGAAAAACAGCTTTCCATACCTGCCGAACGTGCTAATTTTGCATTCGGTCAGGGAAAACTTACAGCGACACCGCTCCAGATAACTCAGCTCACCTGCGCCATTGCAAATGAAGGAAAAATGCCTATACTTCGTCTGATAAAAGGACTTACCGCTGACGGAGAAGCTGTAGCGAATGAAAAAGTAACAAGATCTTCAACGGCAATGAGCAGCGATACAGCAATGCAGCTGCGTAAAATGATGATATCGGCAGTCAGAGACAATGAAAACTCGAAGGCTCGTTCAAAGAAAATAAGCGTCGGTGCAAAGACCTCAACTGCGCAGACAGGAAAGCTCGATGAAAATGGTGAGGAGCTATGCCACGCATGGATAACGGGATTTTTTCCTGCAAGACAGCCAAAATACGCGGTAACGGTGCTTATTGAAAACGGAGGATACGGAAATGAAGCAGCTGCACCTGTTTTTCGAAATATTGCTGAAAAGATCAAGGAGCTCGGTGACAAAGATCACTGAGCCCTTGTTGTTTGACATCAGTGTTATAAAATGATATACTTATGCTATAAAAAAATTCTGCTAACAATGGGAGTAATTAAATGGGCAATTTTTTCACATCAACGCAGATTTACGACAATGAAAGCTTAACTAAAGAGCAATTCATTGATAAATTCTGCAAGAAAATGGGCGAAGAAGGCTATGTTACCTGTGACAGTGATGAAAGCGAATTCTCATATATATTGAGATTTGCTGAAAGCTGCAAATGGGTGACAATAACATCTGAATCCTATGAACAAGGTAATCAAACATCACAAAAGGATACAGGCAGGATAGCAAAGATGCTTGATACAACCTGTGTTAACACAGTTGTTATCGACAGCGACTGCGCTATACTGGAATTGTATGACAAAAGCGGAAAAAAAGCTGATATGTTTACTATCGGACGAGCTGACGATTATTTCGGTGATGATATTCCGCAGCCGTCGGAAAATATATGGAAGCAGTTTTTGTGTGGAAATAGCACATGGGAGCAGTTTAACGAGGTCAGAAACGATGACTATGTATTTGCAGAAGAAGGTTTATCAAAGCTTGCGCCTGTTATCGGTATGGACAGCGGCAATATACTGTTTTCAGCAGAAGATGCAGAGGAAGATGAAAACAATATTAGGCTCGGTTTTGCAAAGACAGCGGTAAAAAAAGAGAAAAAACTCTCTCTTAATGCAGCTTTCAAATCGGTTTATGGAGAATTACTTGAACCCAAAGGCTTTAAGTTACTTAAGAGCAAATACCCTTATTTTGTAAGAGTAATAGATGATGAAGTCATACAAATTGTTTCGTTTATGAAAGAAAAAGCTTTTGATCATGAATATGAGGGCTTTTCAATTTGTATTGGTATAAGTTTGACCAATCTTCCATTAATAAATTTTGATAAAAATCCAATGACTATTGATAATCAGTGTTGTATGCGAGATCTATTAAGCTTCTATCATGACTATTCGCGTAGTTTTGATATCACCCAAAAAACAATACAATCATTTTCTTTTTACTATAAAAAAGGAAATATTGAAGAATTGGTTAATGCATTAAAAGAATCTCAAATAAGATTAATTCCTTTCATATTCAATTTTTTTGACAGTAATCAAACACTTGATAATTTGTATCAATTGGGACATAAATTTATGTTTGGAGGTTTTGACGACGTTGTTATCTTAACGCAGAATGTTGATGATCATCTATCTGCAAGAAAAAAAGCTTTTCCTGAAGAAATCCAACGTTTAACCAATGTTACATTTAAAAATATGCCTGAAATGTTAGAAGTTGCTAAGGAAAAATCAACTGAACGTTTTTTTAGAATTAATCAATGGTTTATTGATCGCAACATTGGAGGAGCAGCTTATGAGGAATATATGAAGCAGGCAAATGAGACAAAAAACGAAAATCTTGCTTTTTTTCAGAAATATTTATAAAACCATTGACTTTTAATAAAAACAGCGTTATAATACTAATGTATAGCAATGACGGGACTGACTGTAGCGAATGCGGTGCAGAGAGAAAGCGGCTGGTGTGAGCTTTTACGCATGATACAGGTGCTACCCCTGAGCTACTCTGAGAAATCGGGGCGTATTTCTGCGTTAAGGATATTGAGGAAAGGACTTTGTTCCTTTTGAATTTGGGTGGTACCACGAAAGCCTTCGTCCCATTTTTGGCGGCGGGGCTCTTTTTGTTTTAATTCGGAGATATGAATTAAAGTGTATCATCGTCCTTGATGCGTGATTTCGATTAATTATGCATTGTGCATTATGAATTATGAATTAATTAAAAGGAGATCATTTTTATGCAGTGGACAGGTCTTAACGATCTACGTGAAAAGTATTTATCTTTCTTTGAGAGCAAGAACCATACAAGAATGGCGAGTGCTTCTCTTGTACCTCAGGGTGACAAGAGCCTCCTCCTTATCAATTCGGGTATGGCTCCACTCAAGAAGTTCTTCCTCGGACAGGCAACTCCTCCTAACAAGAGAGTAACTACCTGCCAGAAATGTATCAGAACTCCTGATATCGAGAGCGTTGGTAAGACCGCTCGTCACGGTACATATTTTGAAATGCTCGGCAACTTCTCTTTCGGCGATTACTTCAAGACTGAGGCTATCGAGTGGGCTTGGGAGTTCCTCACAAAGACTCTTGAGATACCTGCTGAAAAGCTCTGGATAACTATATTTGAGAGCGATGACGAGGCTGAGCAGATCTGGGAGAACCACATCGGTATACCTCACGACAGAATTATCCGTCTCGGCAAGAAGGACAACTTCTGGGAGCACGGTTCGGGTCCTTGCGGTCCATGTTCTGAGATACACTTCGACCGTGGTGAAGCTTACGGTCCTTTCGAGAACTTCGAGCAGGCAAGCGACTGCGACAGAGTAATCGAGATATGGAACCTCGTTTTCAGCCAGTTCGACAGCGACGGTGAAGGTCACTATGCTGAGATGAAGAGCAAGAATATCGATACAGGTATGGGTCTTGAAAGACTTGCCTGCGTAATGCAGGGTGTTGACAACATCTTCGAGGTAGATACTGTCCAGAATATCATGAAGCACATCTCCTCCATTGCAGGTGTTGAGTACAAGAAGGACGCTAAGACAGACGTTTCTCTCCGTGTTATCACTGACCACATCAGAAGCACAACACTTATGGTTGGCGACGGTATACTTCCTTCAAATGAAGGTCGTGGATATGTTCTCCGTCGTCTTCTGAGAAGAGCTGCTCGTCACGGCAGACTCTTAGGCATCACAAAGCCATTCCTCTGCGATGTATGCGATACAGTTATAAATGAGAATGCTAACGCTTACCCTGAACTTGCTGAAAAGCGCGACTATATCAAGAAGATCATCGGCGTTGAGGAAGAAGCTTTTGCGAAGACAATCGACAAGGGCACAGAGCTTCTCAACCAGTTCACAGACAAGCTTGCTGCTGAGGGCGGTAAGGTTCTTTCAGGTGACGATGCATTCAAGCTTTCAGATACATACGGCTTCCCGATCGATCTTACAGTTGAGATCTGCGAGGAGAAGGGCTTCACAGTTGACCGTGACCGCTTCACAGAGCTCGCTAAAGAGCAGAGAGCAAGAGCTAAGGCTGACCATGCTGCTAAGGCTGGTTCTTCATGGGCTGACAACAGCATAAAGGTAGACGCTCCTGCAACAAAATTCACAGGATATACAGATTTTGAGGCTAAGGACGCTGAAGTACTTGCTATCTATAAGGACGGCGCTGAGGTAGAGACAGCAGTTGAAGGCGATGACGTTGTTATCGTTCTTGACGTAACACCTTTCTATGCTGAGAGCGGCGGACAGGTAGGCGATACAGGTGTGCTCATCAACGGTGCAAATACTGCTTCTGTTGATGATACTATAAAATCAGAGGGCCACTTCCTCCACATTGCTACTATCGAGCAGGGAAGCATCTCCAAGGGTGACAAGGTCCTTGCACAGATCGATAAAGAGCGCAGAATGGCTATCATGCGTAACCATACAACAGCTCATCTTCTCCAGCACGCACTCAGACAGGTGCTCGGCGATCACGTTCATCAGGCAGGACAGCTTGTTAACGAAAAGGCTTGCCGTTTCGACTTCAACCACTTCAGCGCTATGACTGATGAGGAGATAGCAAAGGTAGAAGATATCGTAAATTCCGAGATAATGTCCGCATTCCCTGTAACTATGCAGGAAATGCCTATCGAAGAGGCAAGAAAGCTTGGTGCTATGGCACTTTTCGGCGAGAAGTACGGTGATACAGTTCGTGTTGTAACTGCAAACAAGTCTGTTGAGTTCTGCGGCGGTACACATATCTCAAATACAGCACAGATCGGACTCTTCAAGATAGTTTCCGAAAGCTCTGTTGCAGCAGGAGTAAGACGTATTGAAGCTGCTACAGGAATGAACGTTATAGCTCTCCTCAACGAATTCAAGAGCACGATCATCAAGTCAGCAAAAGCTCTCAAGCTCGCTAATATCACTGAGCTTCCTGAGAAGTGTGCTGCTATCGCTGCTGAGTCAAAGGAGAAGGACAAGAAGCTCGAAAGCCTTACACAGCAGATAGCTAACTCAAAGACTGCTGCACTCTTTGACAATGCTAAGGAGGTAAGCGGAGTAAAGATCGTTTCTGCACGTATGGACGGTTCTGCACCTGATGCGCTCAGAAAGCTCGGCGACAGTGTTAAGGACAGAAACGAAGCTATTATCGCCCTCTTTGCAGGAACAGTAGGCGAAAAGGGTACATTCTACTGCGTATGTACAAAGGAAGCTGTTGCAAAGGGAGCTAATGCAGGCAAGATAGTACGTGAGATAGCTGCTGTTACAGGCGGTAAGGGCGGCGGAAAGCCCGACGGAGCTATGGCAGGTGCAGGAGATATTTCCAAGATCGATGAGGCTATGGCTAAGTTTTCAGACATTGTTGCAGACACAGTAAAGTAAATCTAAGGCAACACCGCACAGAGATTGTGCTAAATATGCAAGCAGATTTAGTACAAAGTCGTTAAGCGGTCTTTGTGCGGTGTTGCCCTAAGAACTTGTCTTTATAGGATGCGCGCAAATCCTTGTGAAGGTAAGTTTTAAGGGCGGCTCAGTCCGCCCTCGTATAAAAATCAATGTAAAGGAGAATCACGATGGATTGTTTATTCTGTAAGATAATCGACGGCGAGATACCAAGCACTAAGGTATATGAGGATGAATTTGTTTTTGCATTCAAGGATATAGCTCCTATTGCACCGGTTCACTATCTTATAATCCCAAAGGTACACATCTGCTGCGCTAACGAGATAACAGAAGAGAATTCTTCTTCTGTAGCAAAGGTTTTCGAGGCTGCTGCAAAGATCGCAAAGGCTGAGGGTATCGAAAGCTATCGTATAATCAACAATTGCGGCGATGATGCAGGTCAGACAGTAAAGCATCTGCACTTCCATATGCTTGCAGGTGTTAAAATGGGCTGGGGACCTGAGTCACTCGGCAAGACAGAATAAGGAGGAACTTCAATGGGAAATACATATAAAATGACTATCGCAGGTCTTGAAAGAGAGCTTCCGATATGTCCTTTGAATGACAAGCTTGATATCGCTGCGTTCGTTATGTTCTCAGATGTTGAGCTTACAATGGCGGTTGCAAATCAGCTTCTTGCAAAGTCACCGTACTTTGATATTATACTTACAGCTGAGTCAAAAGGGATCCCGCTTGCTTACGAAATGGCAAGAGAAAGCGGTAAGTCTTATGTTGTAGCAAGAAAGTCTGTAAAGCTCTACATGACAGATCCTATTGCCGTTACAGTAAAATCGATAACTACAGCGGCAGAACAGACACTTTACCTCTCTCAGGAAAAGGTAGAGATGCTCAGAGGTAAAAATGTACTTATAGTTGACGATGTTATCAGCACAGGCGAGTCACTTATCGCCCTTGAAAAGCTTGCTACTGAAGCAGGCAGCGAGATAGCAGGAAAAGCAGCTGTTCTTGCTGAAGGTGATGCTGCTGACAGAAAAGATATTATTTTCCTTGAAAAGCTTCCGCTTTTCTTCAAATAAGGTATAATTTATGAAGCGAAAAATGATTGGAGCTGCGGCAGCGTATATGGCGGGATTGTTTTTCGCTTCATTTTTTACAAGCTCCGCCCTGATCGTAGTTTTTACGGCACTTATTATGGCAGTTGTTATAGTCGGGCGCAGATACGGATTTAAGCTGATCGACTATACAATGATGTCGGCATTTTTTGCTGCGGCATTTATTGTTTTTAATGTATATACAGCTGCAACCTATGAAAAGAGTGTGGCTATGGACGGGCATGAGGGCAGTTTTGAGGGCGAAGTAGTCAGTGCTGCTCATTACAGCGGTGATAACTCGAGCTATATCCTTAAAGGCAGTATAAACGGAGATATTCCTGCAAAGGTGAATTTTTACGCAAACGGGATAAATGCTCGGCTCGGAGATACACTGAGCTTTGGCAGCTGCACTTTTTCGCGGTATTCAAAGGATTATTTCTTTGACAGCGAACGCTATTACAGGTCTGAAGGTGTTTTCCTTTCTCTAAATAATGCTGAGGATATTGTTGTTATTCCTGCTGCTCATGAGAGTTTCGGGAATCGTATTGCCGATTATCGTGAGCATATCATCTCGGATTTTCGCATCAGACTCGGCGGAGACAGCGGCGACTTTCTGGCAGGTATGGTTTTCGGTGAGAAGCGCGGCATGGACGGCGAACTCAAAACAGCTGTATATCGCTGCGGAATAGGTCACGTTCTGGCAGTATCAGGACTTCATGTTTCGGTAGCTGTACTTGTCCTCATGAGTGTCCTGAGAATGTGCCATGTGAACAAATTTGTCTCGTTTGCAGTAATGGAAGCGCTGATAATCTTTATCACTACGCTTGCTAATTATCCCGTTTCTGCTATTCGTGCTGCGATAATGATGAACTTTTTCTATGCAGCGAGTCTTTTTCGCAGACAGAACGACTCTTTCAACTCTCTGGCAGGTGCGGTTCTGATAATATGCGTATTTCAGCCGTATGCAGTTTATGATGAAGGATTTATTCTTTCAGTTGCAGGCACTTTCGGGATCGCCGTATTCGCACCGTATATGACTAAGAATATGCCGAGAGATACTATGCTGCAAAAGCTTGCCGTAAACAGTGCGATAATGCTTTGCACAACTGTTTGCGTTCTTCCTTTCACACTTTTGTTTTTCGATGAGACATCTCTTGTCTCGCCGCTTACAAATATCATGATCGTACCATTTTGCTCTGTATCGATGGTGATAGGTCTGATATACGCGCTTACCGCAGGAGTTGTCGATTTCCTGCCCATTGCAAAGGTGATAAATGATTCTGTATTGCATTTTTCCGATGCAGCAGCAAGAATAAGATTTACTCATTTTGCTTGCGGAAGCAGAACTGTCACCGCTGGACTTATGATCTGCACAGCTTTTGTATTCCTTACAGCAGCAGTTTTCAGAAATAAGCGATATATCTGTGCATCGGTCTGCGCTTCACTTTTATTTCTTTTTATAGGGAGTACTGTCTGGCGGATACAGCGTAATGACAAGGTGATCGTGGCAGTATTAGGAAAAGGTAACAAAGCGGCTCTCGTAATAAGCAGCGGAGGTGCTTCGGAAGTCATCGATATCAGCGGTCATTATCGTTCAGCAGCCTATGTGAAAAAGTATCTTACACGCAATGATATCAACAGTGTCGGAACAGTTGTCCTCATGGATAAGATCAATTCTTCGTTCGCGTCTTATCGGAATGAGCTTGCGTTTACGGATATCGGAAAGTGGCTTGCTGTAGGTGAAAACGAACTTTCCTCCGACGGCGATATTCTTTTCACAGAAGATAAAACAGGGATAATGTGCGGAGCTTGCACAGTTTATTATGACAAAGCTTCTGTCAGTGTAAGCTGCTTTGGAAAGACTGTATGTATTGCTGACAAAATAAGTTCGCTGGACACAGAATATGATATAGCTGTTATATGCGGCAATGCGCCTGATAACAGTGCTTCGTATGAAAATATCGTATTTATTGACGGAGATAATAATTTCGAGGTAGAGCTGTCAGAGTCGGACGGCTTCAAAATAAGGAGGATGTAATGCCACAGACAGACCCTAAGAATATTAAGGCTCAGCTCAAAAAGGGTGAATTGAAAAATCTGTATTATATCTTCGGTAAGAATATTCCCGAAGTTGAAAATCTTACAAAGCAGATAATCAAGGCAGCTGTAGGCGATAATGAGGAGTTTGCTCTCAATAAGCTTGACGGCAGATATCTTGATACTTCCGAGCTTTATGATATGATACAGATGATGCCGATGATGTCGGATTACAACTGCATCCTCATCAACGATTACAATTGCGAAAAACCGCGCGAGAATATGGCGGGTCTGAGATCGGACGATCTGAATAAAAAGCTTCTGGAAGCTTTGAAGGATATCCCGTCACAGACTGTAGTGATATTTAATGTTACGGGGTTTGAGATAGCTGTTAAAGCTGATTATAAATCGGGAAAAAGCATCATCAAGGACAAAAATAAAAAGCTGGCTGACTATGCTGCGAAGTTCGGCGAGCTGGTCGAGTGTACTATAAAGACGGAAGCAGAGCTTGCAAAGGAGATCGCAGCGAGTGTCTCTGCAAGAGGCGGACTGATCTCGCTTGATACAGCCCGTGAACTTGCGGAAATGTGTCGATCCGATACGTTAACTATAAAAAATGAGATCGACAAGCTGTGCTCATATGCTCAGAAAAACGAGATCACACCCGAGATACTCCGCAATCTTGTTCACAGACAGAGTGATGTTACATTTTTCAAGCTTGCGGACGCGGTTGCAGCATTTAATAAACGTGCTGCATTTGATGCTCTTGACGAACTCATGCAGGATAAGGAGAATCGTGGAGCAGTTCTTGCAAATATCACAACTTCATTTGTAGATATGTATAGGGCTGCTTGTGCGAGAAAGTGCGGCAAACAGATCATCGATGTGAAGAATGATTTTGCTTATGTGTGGGAGTTCAAGGTCAAGAACGCTTTCCGTGACAGTTCACGTATGAGTATCCGCCGACTTCGCGAGTGTATAAAGATACTTCGTGATACCAATGTCAAGCTCAATTCAGGCGGCGGTGACGAGAAGATAATCCTCGAACAGACTGTCACGAAAATGCTGATGACGAAAAATTAGCGGAGGAGACTATGATAAAAATAGATGAAGCTATTATAGTTGAGGGCAAATATGACAAGATAAAGCTCGCTTCTATTGTTGATGCGGTGATAATCATTACTAACGGTTTCGGTATATTCAAAGATACCGAAAAACTCGAACTAATCCGCTATTATGCCAAAAAAACAGGAATAATCATACTTACTGATTCCGATGCGGCAGGTCGGAAAATAAGAGGTTATATAAAGGGAGCAGTCGGTGAAGGCAAGATAACGAATGTTTATATCCCTGATGTTTTCGGTAAGGAAAAGCGAAAGGTCAAGCCTTCGGCTGAGGGAAAGCTCGGAGTTGAGGGCATAGATGTACAGACTCTCCTTGATGCTTTTGAAAAATCAGGCATAACCGCTTCTCAGAACACTAAGCGTTCGGATATAACGAAGCTGACTTTATATGAGCTTGGACTCAGCGGCGGCAGTAACAGCCGTGAGCTGCGTGAAAAGCTCCAGCATAGTCTTGGACTGCCAAAGCAGCTTTCCGCAGGAGCGCTTGTTGAGGTGCTGTGTACTATGATGGACAGCTCAGAACTTGCTCAGATCACAGAGAAAATAAAGGAGGAATACAATGGTATATAGCAGCCTGCTGTTTATATACGGGTTCCTGCCGATATCATTGCTGCTTTTTTATGCAACACCTAAAAAAATGCGCGAATTGACACTTCTTGTGCTGAGTATGGTGTTCTGCGGAATGATAAGCCTGTATTTTCTCATTTTTATGTTGGTCTACACTGCTGTTAATTACGGATTTGCGCATATTATCGGTAAGCTGAGAAAAAATGAAAAGCTTGTGGCGATCCCACTTGGCTGCGGGATAACTTTTGACCTGATAACGATATTTGTTTTCAGAACGCAGTATTTTATCTGGTTGCAAGGACTGATAAAAGTTCCTGAGAATTTTTATCCCGTAGGAATTTCATTTTTTACACTTGCGGCGATAGGAACGCTGATAGACATCTATAAGGGCAGAGTAAAAGCCGACAGGGATATTGTAAGATTTGCGCTGTATATAATGTTTTTCCCGAGACTTATAATGGGCCCTCTTCTTGGATACGGTGTATTCACAAAAGCATTGGATAAAAGAAATGAGAGCCTTGCTGAGATAGGAAAAGGCATGAATATCTTTGTAAAGGGACTTGCTAAAAAGGTGATAGCTGCTGACAGTTTATTTACGCTTTATAATGCAGCCCATTGCATGAATGTAAGTGAGATGTCAGCTCTTACTGCATGGCTTGGTATCATTGCTTACCTGCTTTGCCTGTATTTTACGCTTTCGGGATTTGCCGATATGGGAACAGGCATTGCATACTGTTTCGGATTTAAATTCCCTCAGAGCTTTAATTATCCGCTTCTCAGTACAAGGATAAAATATTTTGCATCACGCTGGCAGTCACAGGTAATACAATGGCTGAGGAAATATGTTACAAAGCCGATATATAATGTCTGTGCAAAACGCTGGATGAAGGAAGCGGTATTTGTAGGCGGCTGGACACTTTTCGGCTTCTGGTATACAGTTGATATGAGAGGCTGTATATGGGGATTCCTGATAGGACTTTCTGTTGTTATCGAGGGAAGACTTATGAAAAAAAATCCTTTGAATATCACAGGAACGTTTTATACTTTTTTGGTAGTTATTATATGTACGGTATTCATATCAGGTGATGATATCGATTATTCTGTCAAGTACCTGTTTGCTATGATCGGCGGAAACGGAAGTGTTGCAGATTCACAGTCGTTCTATCTTATGAAGTCTTACATAGTTCTTTTGCTTATAACTATGTATGCAGCTACGGACCTTTTCAGGAACATGATGATGCGTACACGAAGAAAAAAGGTAAGGCTGCTGGTGAATTTTGTCTCACCGATGATCGTGATAGCGTTACTCGCAGCGTGTACAGCTCTTATGTCCTATAATGGAGTATCAGAGATGCTTCTGTTAAGGCTGTAAGGAGGAAGTTATGATAAAACGTACAAATATAATTACAGCAGTAATGTCGCTGACATTCATATCAGTAATAGGCGTACTTACAATATTCGGCAAGAAACTTCCTGTTTCATTTACTGAGGGCAGAGAGCTTGCAGGTGCGCCCGAAGTTAAAATGAGCAGCATCTATGACGGCAAAATAACTAAAAGTTTGAGCACGTATATCACGGATCACTTTGCAGGCAGACGTGTTTGGATCGCTGCAAAGACACGTTTGCAGACAGAGATTTCTGAAAGCATTGTAAATGGCGTATATGTGAGCGATGAAAGATTGCTTGATGTAGAACTCTCTCAGAAAAAGAATGTCTCTGCTGCTGATAATGCAGATATATTCAATAGTTTCTTCCAAAATTACGATGGTATGGTGTATTTTGCAGCGATCCCGACTTCTACAGGTGTTTATGGTGATATTCTGCCTGCTCATATAGTGAGCTATTCCGAGAAGCAGCAGATAAGCGATCTTTATGAAGCTCTTGACAGTGATATCAGGAAGATAGATGCCTATGATATCCTTAAAATGATGAAGGATAACTACATTTTTTATCGTAATGATACTAAATGGACAAGTTATGGGGCATATTGTGTTTACAAGACTGTTATTCAGAAGCTTGGCGTTCTGCCGACATCCTATGATAAATTCTCAATAGAACACGTTTCGGATAAATTCAGAGGGAACCTTTATAACAGAACTCTTGCAACTGATACAAAAGCTGATATCATTGATATATACCGCTATAAAGACTCAAAGGATGATGTCGTCTGCAAGTTCGTAGATAATGACGGCAATGAACATGACGGAAGCATTTTCGACAGGAGCAAGCTGGATTCAAGTAATATGTACTCAATGTATCTTGGTGAAGCAGTTCCGATAGTAAAGATCAGGACAAGTGTCAATAATGAGAAAAAACTGCTTGTTATCAAAGACAGTTATGCGGATTGTTTTATTCCTTTCCTTTTGCAGCATTACAGCGAGATAGCCGTTGTATCTCCTGAGGAAATGGATAAAGGCATTGCTGATGAGATCGACATAAACGAATACGGACAGACTCTGTTTCTGTTCGGCATAGAGGGCCTTGGCAACAGATCCGCATTAAAAAAGATCATAGAAAGGAATTGAGAGTTATGAAAGCACTCGTTACAGGCGCGACATCAGGTATCGGACAGAGTATTGCGAGAAAGCTCGCAAAAAGGGGATATAAGCTTATCCTTACAGGCAGAAATGAAGAAATGCTCAAAAAAATGCAGGCAGCGATTGGAAATAATACCGAGATAATCGCAGCAGATCTCTCAAAGCATGAAGATGTGTATATGGTCTATGATTTCTGTAAGGACAAGGGCGTGGATATGCTCGTAAACAATGCAGGCTATGGTCTGTTTGGAAAATTTGATGAGATCGACATGGAAGATGAGGTAAATATGATAGAGCTGAATGTTACAGCACTTCATATGCTCACAAAGCTTTTCCTTCGCGATTTCAAGAAGAAAGACCGCGGTATCATTCTGAATGTTGCATCTATTGCAGGATTTATGGCAGGACCGCTTATGGCTTCGTATTACGCTTCAAAGAACTATGTTCTGAAGCTTTCCGTTGCGATCTATGAGGAGCTTCGCAGGGACAGATCGAATGTTAGTATCACTGTTCTTTGTCCCGGACCTGTTGACACCAACTTCAATAACCGCGCAGGTGTAAGCTTCTCTGTAAAGCCTATTTCAGCAGATTACGCTGCCGAATATGCTCTCAGAAAAGCATTTGCGGGAAAGCTTTTTGCACTTCCGGGACTTCCGGTAAGGCTCGGTGCATTTGGTTCGAGATTTGTTCCGAGCAAATTGCTGTCTGCGATAGTTTATAATATCCAGCAGGGAAAAAAGACATCAGACGGAAAGGAAAAGGCTCTTAAATAATGAGAGATATCAGCTATAGAGTTGCGCTTGGAGGCATTGTTTCCGCACTTTGTCTTGTTACGATGTTTCTGGCGGGCGTGCTTCCTGCGCTCTATCTGCTGCTTCCGGGGATAGCGGGAATACTGCTTATGGTAATAGCCGTTGAGGTAAATACACCGTGGGCGTTTTTAACTTACATAGCAGTAAGTCTGCTTTCAATGTTTATTACATTCGACAAGGAAGCCGCACTTATTTTTATAATGCTTTTCGGGCACTATCCTATCCTGAGATCTTATATACAAAAAATACCTGTTAAGGCATTCAGGCTGATAACCAAGCTTGCCGTATTCAATATCTGTATCATTGGTTACTTCTACGTTACGGTTTACCTGTTCGGACTGAAAGACCTGCTTGAACAGCTTGATGATTTCGGTAAACACGGTTCGCTCATAATGCTTGGGATAACGAATATCATTTTTCTTGTTTATGACCTTGATCTGGATTTTATGCTCGTCTTGTACAGGAAAAAGCTTATGCCGCTTTTTCGCAAAAAAAGATGATCGTGCCAATTTATTTTATTTGGTGCGTTCATCTTTTTTATACTTGATTTCTTCATATTTTTGTGATATAATGAGGGAGTAAAAATATGTTCAGGAGTGATTTTATGAATACTATTGCAATTATCGGAGCTATGCCTTCAGAATTAAAAGATATCAGAGAAATTCTTGGTGAAGGCGAGATCAAACATTTTTCGGGCTTTGATTTTTACATCAATGTTAAAAACGGCAAAACTGTGATAAATGCTTGCTGTGGTATCGCTAAGGTAAATGCAGCGCTTTGTACACAGGTTATGATAGACAATTTCCACCCCGACTGTGTGATAAATACAGGTATTGCAGGCGGTATGAACAGCGCTGTAAAAGTTTGCGATATCGTTATTTCCACAGAAGTACTTCCTCATGATCTGGATCTTCATTTCCTCAAGGATTATCCGCCTTACTGCGGTATATTCAAAGCTGATGGCGTGCTTATGGATACTGCTGAGAAGGTATGCGGTGAGTTTGGAATAAACTCATTCAGAGGTCGTATCGTTTCGGGGGATGCGTTCATTACAAGCACTGATGTAAAGAATGCTATTCTTGGAAAATTCGATCCATATGCCGTTGATATGGAGAGCGCAGCAGTAGGGCAATGCTGCTATCTCAATAAACTTCCTTATGTAAGCGTTCGCTGCATATCAGATAATGCTGACGATGAGGGAGCTATGTCATTTGATGAATTTGAAAAAATCGCAGCTAAGCGTGTTGCAGAGGTCGTTCTGCGCATGGCGGAACTGCTGTGAAAGGAGTAACTCATGAAAAAATTTATCTCATTAATCTCATCTGTAGCACTTGCTGCTACAATGACAGCTGCATTCAGCGCTAATGCTGCTGACGATGCTTCAGAGAAAAGCTCTGATCCATCATTCTACTTCAAGGCTGACGAAGCCGAGGGAACAGAAGTACTCAAATTCGGTCGTATCTTTGTAAACACAAAGAAATCTGAAGGAAAGATCCCTGCTGCTGTTTACATCAAGGATGAAAAGAAGGTAGCTGGTCAGGTGTTCTTAAAGTGGGCTTCTGACAACAAGGATCTCAAGATCAAGAATGCAACAGGTCCTGTTGCAAAGTATGGTGCAACACCTTACAAGAGCTTTACAAGTGATGACGATGTTGCTATCGTAGTACTTGATGCGATCAATGGTGTAGGTTTAAACTACTCTGATATTTCTTCTGCAGCTCCAATGGAGTGCACAGGCGAAACATCAGATGCTTATCCTCTTGCTTGTTTTGATGCTGTATTTGAGAAAAATGCAGCAGGTGGAACATATAACATAGGCGTATACGATCAGGGCGCATATTTCAGCAGCGTTGTTTGTCGTCCTACAGGTGACGGAAAGAGCGTTGAGGTATTCCCGGCTGAAACAAGTCCTAAGCTTACTATAAATGCTGCTAACAGAATGCTCGGCGACGTTAACGATGACGGTCTTGTTGATGCAGTTGATTCTTCACTTATAATGAAGGCATACGCAAAGATGTCTGCAAGTGATGAAGATCCTGGTTTAACAGGCGATCAGACAGCTTGTGCTGACGTAAATGGCGACGGTAATATCGACGCAGTTGATGCAAGTAACATTCTTGCTTACTATGCATATGCTTCTTCAATTACAGAGGGAGATACTCTTAGCCTTAATAATTTCATTAAGAGCAGAAAGTAATATATATGAAAAAAGCAGCTTTATAGCTGCTTTTTTCATTAATGTCAGCTGTTGGATTTTAGGACAAAATAAGCTTGTCATAAAGGATTTTCGCTCTACGAACTATGTTCATGACAATAACCGCCTCAGGGCAGCTATTGAGGACGCATTTATTATAAAAGTCCGTTTACCCACGAATAGGTGAACGGACTTTTTTGATATAATGAGCTGACTCCGGATAAGATAGCTTTACTTATATTATGAATTTCCGGTGTTGACATTCTGATTTAAAGAGCGAGAACGTGTTTCAATTCTGGTAAATATAAGAGGTGGGAAAAAGATAACACAAAAGTACAGTATCATATTCTGTGTAAATGCAGATATCCACCCAATGGGTAGTAATGAAGAAACTGCTGCTGCAAATATGGCTGTCGGTAAAAAAACAATGGCAGCTATAACAAATCTCACTATTTTCGTTTTCATGTTCAGGTCGTCAGTATTAAAAGCAATGAATTTTTCTTCCAGCATCCATGCTGTTAGAGTGCCGATAAGAAGCCCTGCCTTAGAAGTAAATGATGAGATCGCGTGAGACGGGTCTATCAATACATTGCCTGCGATATCGTGATCGATAGGGTATTTTTTCAGACACATAAAGGCTGTAGCGAATACTATTGTAAATACTGTTATGCAATAGAATATTAAGTTCCTTTTCTCTGAGGTATCTGTTTTTTTCTGTATAATATATGTCAGAAAAATCACGACTGCTGCTTCCAGCATACCGACCAGAACGTCCTGTGGAGTATGGACTCCGAGGTAGTTCCTTGAAAAAGCCACTAAGAGCACAAGACAGACGCAGAGTATAGAAATAAGCTTCTTATTACGAAATACAAAAGCAGTAGAACCGAATGCAGAGGCGCTTCCCTGTGTATGTCCGCTCGGAAACGAATAACCTCCTGCACCCTTGATCGCTTTTGCAGTCGGCTTTATAAGCTCTGAGCGCATCCACGGTCTGTAAACGCAGAATATATTCTTGATAAATGCATTCAGCACAGATGCAACAGCCAGAGAGAGCAAGACAAACTCACCTTTTTTCTTGTTTATGCAAAAGAAAATTATCATTGGTATTATGACGATAAAAAAACCTCCGGCGGTATCGGTGATAAGTTGTATCAATTTGTTGAACCAGTTTGGAGCGCTTACTCTTAATTTCTGTAAAAATTGCAGGTATTTAATATCCAATATGATCCCTCCATTTTAACATTATTTTATTTGAAGATAGATTCTGACAACATTATTTGAGCTGATCTGCATTTTTGAGAATATTATATAAAACAATAGTACTTTTGAATGTATATCAAAAGTACTATTAAAACGCACATTAGTGCTGTTTATTTAATTACACTGAACGCATTGTCAACGACCTTCTTGTCAGGAGCTTTTGTGAAGCTGCTCACGATAGGTACTATGATAAGTGAAACGATCATTGCAAATGCACCTGCGTTGATAGGTGAGAGCAGTGAAAGCGGACAGTTAAGATCAATCACAGACTGCTTGAGATCAGCGAATGCCTCTATATTAAGGCTGAAGAGTATCATGTGTGTAACGCTGATTCCAACACCTGAGATAATGCTTGCAACACAAGCTGCCTTTGAAGCCTTCTTCATGAAAAGACCATAGAGGAACGGTCCGAGGAATGCACCTGAAAGAGCTCCCCATGAGTAAGACATAAGTGTTGAGATAGAAGCGTTTTTATTGCAGGCAATAATTACGGAAATAACAAGGAATACTGCAATGAAAATACGCATGAAAAGCATCTGGTGCTTGTCATCAAATCCCTTGACACGAGGCTTGATAAGGTCATTTGTAAGAGTTGAGCTTGATGTAAGTACGAGTGAAGAAAGAGTTGAAAGCGATGCCGAAAGAACAAGTACAACAACAAGACCGATAAGAAGATTAGGAAGCGCCTGCTGTAAGAGTGAAGGCACCATTGTGTCATATACAGGCTTTCCGTTAACAGTTTCGATGAATGTTTTGCCTGAAGCATCTGAGCTGTCAAGTGTACAGTAAAGTCTTACAAATCCGCCCATGAAGTATGAGCCGCCTGCTACTACGATAGCGAACAATGTTGAGATGATAGCACCCTTTTTGATAGCCTGCTCGTCCTTGATAGCGTAGAATTTCTGAACCATCTGAGGAAGTCCCCATGTACCGAGAGATGTAAGTATAACAACACCGAGAAGGTTTATCGGATCAGGTCCGAATAATGAACCGAGTGTACCTGCTTCTGTCTTTGAATCAGAGATAGTGTTAAGCGCATCAAGTGCAGCTGAAAGACCATCTTTCTTCTGAACTGTAA
>Ga0256405_10002339_pt1 | contig 44233 bp, 39 predicted proteins | sample RumenRJG_02DNA_FD_189096 | JGI IMG/M metagenome (GOLD analysis project Ga0256405, IMG submission 189096) | Bovine rumen microbial communities from Lethbridge, Alberta, Canada - RJG_02 | ecosystem: Host-associated > Mammals > Digestive system > Stomach > Rumen | place: Canada: Alberta... | reverse complement strand
GTTTTAATGACGGATGCAAGAACCATAAAAGCGCACGCCAGACCAACTGTTTCCCTCATTATACAAAAACAAGTGCAGCTACAGATATACATATCTGTCAACTACACTTCTATGGTACTAAAAAGGCCCCTGCTTAAAAAAGCACCCTTTAAGGGTGCTTTGATAATTGGAGCTAGTGAAGGGAATCGAACCCCCAACCTGCTCATTACGAATGAGCTGCTCTACCATTGAGCCACACTAGCATGACCGCCGTTTAAACGGCGCTTAAGCTTAGTTAAAAAGGCAAGCCAACTTGTGGCTTGCCTTCAGTAAACATAGCTTATGCTTCAGCCACGATTTCTTTTCCATCATAGTAGTTGCAATTAGGGCAAACTCTATGAGGGAGCTTAGGCTGGTGGCACTGAGGGCAGATGCATAATCCGGGTGCAGACATCTTCATGTTAGCTGCCTGACGGGAATTCCTCTTTGACTTTGAAGTTCTTCTTTTAGGTACTGCCATGTCCTAACACCTCCTGTGTTTCTTGTATTTCATGGGATCAGGGCCTGATGGTCCGATGCGTCTCCGAAGCATCACTGACACCCTGCCCAAAATAATCGTCAACTACTAGATATTACTTGAAAATCAAAACTTTGTCAACAATTATTTTATATTAGAGAGCTTTTACGATCTGATATGTGTCTCTTGCGATCATGAGCTCTTCGTTTGTAGGGATAAGGAGAACTTTTACCTTAGCATCCTCAGGTGAGATGATGGTCTCCTTGCCTCTGATCTTGTTCTTGAGAGGATCGATCTTGATTCCCAGGTTTCCAAGATCATGGCAGATGAGTTCTCTCATGGTGATGTCATTTTCACCAACGCCTGCAGTGAATACGATGGCATCACAGCCGTTCATCTCGGCGATATAAGCTCCGATATAGAATCTTACCTTGTGAGCGAATACCTTAAGAGCGAGCTCTGCCCTTTCGTTTCCTTCAGCTACTGCAGCTTCGATATCTCTGAAGTCAGAGGACACTCCGGAAATTCCGAGAACGCCGGACTTCTTGTTAAGGATCTCGTTGGCCTTACCCTGAGGAAGGTTTTCCTTCTCTCTGATGTATGTTACCAGAGCGGGGTCGATATCACCGGAACGGGTTCCCATTACAAGGCCTTCAAGAGGAGTGAATCCCATTGAAGTATCGATGCACTTGCCATGCTTGATAGCGGATACGGAAGCTCCGTTTCCGAGGTGGCAGGTAATGAGCTTAAGATCTTCAAGATCTACGTTCAGCATCTCTGCAGCGCGGCGTGCAACATACTTGTGGGATGTGCCGTGGAAGCCGTAGCGTCTGATGTGATACTTTGTATAGTATTCATAAGGGATAGCATAAAGATAGCTCTCAGGAGGCATTGTCTGATGGAAAGCTGTATCGAAAACTGCTACCATGGGAGTGTTGGGCATAAGAGCCTTGCATGCGTTGATGCCTGCGATGTTGGGAGGGTTGTGAAGAGGTGCGATCTCGCAGCATTCTTCAATGTCCTTCATTACCTTTTCGGTAATAAGTACGGAATCTGCATACTTCTCTCCGCCGTGTACAACACGGTGACCTACTGCTCCGATCTCGCTCATATCCTTAACTACGCCGTGTTCGGGATCCTGGATAGCTGCAAGTACCTGAGCGATGGCATCTTCATGGTTTGCCATGGGTGTCTCAAGTCTGAACTTGTCCATTCCGATCTTTTCATGTGTGATCACAGAACCTTCGATGCCGATCTTTTCTACGAGGCCTTTGCAAAGAAGAGTCTCGTTTGTCATATCAAGGATCTGATACTTAAGGGATGAGCTTCCGCAGTTGATTACTAAAACTTTCATGTGCTTTTCTCCTTTTGTTTTATGTGCAAATATATATTGACAAAATGATGTTTGGAGAAGTTCTCTCCGAATTCAATATTATACTCTTTAGTCCCTAGAATTTCAACGGGTTTTTAACATAATCGGAATAGGAATACAGATCCCTTCCCAGAGCTATGTTATATATGTCTGTCGCCATGATGCCCTTCTCAAAGGCACTCTTTACCTGTGGGTTCACCTTCAGGTCACTTTTTATGTTATCTATAAAAGGCAGACCGGATATACCCGATTTTTTTACTGCTTTGAGATGAGCAGCACCTCTGTCGTTCAGTGCCAGGATCCTGATATAAGGCGATGCCATTTTAACAGTTTCCCTGGTAATCCCTGTAATGATATGAATGAGAACTCTCTGAACCCTTGTCATGGTATATCGCTTGGATTTAAGCCTCTGAGTGAGATCATCCCATCCGGATGCATACCTGAATTCAGATCTCAATTTGCTTCCGAGCCCCTCTTCTGCTCCGTAGACCGCATTGAGTTCTTCATCTGAAGAAACAGCGGCTTTGGCAGCGATGATCCTGAATATCATGTCAGGCGAGCAGAAGCCGCAGGCCTCAGATTCGCGTTTTAACAGTTCAAGAGTAGATGATGGAATAAGATGTGAAACATCTTCCAAAGGCTCTCCATTCAGCAATTTTTGTCTGATAAGCGATGCTGAAGATATGGAACTGTTTTCTTCAGTACTGTTATGATCTGCCCCGATCCTCTTTACAGGTATCGGAACAGCTTTTTTCATGTGCCTTATATAATCTATCCCAAGACTGTCGTTTGGCCCGAAGGGTTCGGTTTCACCAAGCGCTTCTGAAAGAGCCGACGGATATGACCTTCCTTCTTTTACCAGGCTTTTTATGACAGTCTTCTGTTCTTCCGTGATGTTTGCTCTTTTATGAGCTGCGTTAAGAAGGGTCTGGAGATGATCTGTCTCCGATCCGAAAGCTATAACGTCAGCTCCCAGAGACTCAAGTATCTCAACACCGGCTTTTGCAAAATATCCGGAATTATTACAGCAAAAAACAAAGGGGATCTCTGCAACCAGATCAAAGCCTTGCCTGATAGCCATCTCCGCTCTGGACCATTTGTCGGTGAGAGCAGGCTCTCCCCTCTGAGTAAATTCACCGCTTATGACTGCGATCCTTGTAACGTCCCCTTCACTGCAGCCGTATGTTTCTTCAACGATGTCGGCAGCTCTCTTCAGCATATATGTGTGACCGTTATGGAAAGGATCGTATTCAGCTATGATACCTAATACCTTATTCATCTCCTCTTCCCTCTGCTGCTAGCTGAAGTAAAAGATCGATATCTTCCTGAGGAAGTTTCATTACCCTGCATGCCCTTATTATGATCTCGTCGTCATCAATCACGAAATCCGAGTTGACACACATGTTGGTAAAATTCATGGCACCTATACCTGTCTGGCTGAAAGAACACACGCCGCTGCCTACAGCTCTGTCATATTTTCTTAAGAAAAGCTGTGCAAATTTAAGTTTTTCTTCAGTCATTCTGCACCTCCGGTTCATTCTGTCCAAGCAATCTTTCGGACAACTTTATCATTTCAGGATCGTCTGAAGAATTAAGTATGGTCACAGTCCCGCTGTGGTTTTCGTCTCTCATCAGATCATTTTCCTCAAGTTTACGTTTGAGTTGTGAAGACGTGCCTTTGGAGCCATCTATGAGAACTATGTTCCTGTCTCCGAGATATTCCCTGATCTCCTTTATTATAAAGGGATAATGAGTGCAGCCCAGAACGATGGACTCAGTATTATCAGTAACGTACGGACCCAAAGTCCTGTCCAGGTAATCCTTCAGGCCTTCTCTGTCGCTTATTCCCTGCTCCACGTATTCCATGAGACCTTCGCAGGCAAGCGGTACTATATCCGCCTCATTATCATATGTCTTGATCAGTTCCCTGAATTTTCTCTGCCTTAAGGTCATGGGAGTAGCCATGACTATGATCCTTCCGCCTCTGCTGCATACTACAGCCGGCTTAACCGCAGGTTCTATTCCTATCACAGGCATATCCTTGTATTTGGCTCTGAGTTCGGATATAGCTGCGGAAGTGGCAGTGTTGCATGCGACAACCAAAGCCTTGATATCGTACTCCATGAGCTTTTCAACGGCTTTGAAGGTCAGTTCGCGGATCTCTTTCACGGTTCTGGTTCCATACGGAGCGTTTGCTGAATCTCCGAAGTATATAAAATCTTCGTTGGGAAGCACTCTTACAGCTTCTCTCAGTACACTGAGTCCTCCGACACCTGAATCCATGAAGCCGATAGGCCTGTTCTTCAGTTTTTCATTGTTTGATAATCCGCTCATCTTAAGCCTCTTCCTCACTGTCCTCTGCGAGCTTCATCATGTCTCCGAAAGTCATGACATATTCCTCAAGAGGATAATCCATGGCTTCGGTAAAATCATAGAAATACTTTTTGCCTCCCAGTTTTTCAAGCCTCTTCTCACAAAGAGCGTCTCTTATGGGCGCATCGAATTCTTCCATGGAGCTCTGATCAGTAAGGTATACTTTGCTGTCCTGTGAATACCAGTGCCTGAACCTTTCAAGTTCCTCTGCGATCTTAGCTTCCGTAGACACTTCATCCGCATTTTTGAGCATACCGGTAAGGCTCCTTCTGATATTTGTGAAGAGTCCGTATACCTCAGTCTCCGCTTCAGGTATGAATTCCATGATCTCTTCAAAGTAATCATCAAAAAGCCCTGCGGCCTCGTCCTTGTCGAGTTCGCTTAAGAGTCTTGCCAGATCGCCGAACTCGATCTCGTCCTCGCACTCAAAATACTGGGCAACGTTCTCCACATATTTGAAATCTTCCGGAGTCTCTATATCGAGACGTTCATATAATTCTTCTTTTGTCATATCATTTCTCCCGTTCAGGACTATTTCTTCAGCAAAGTATCGATCGCGGCTTTACGCATGCGCCTGAAACCTTCTTTGGTAAACCTGGCCTTGTCCGGATCCATGCGTTTTTTTGCCTTATGTATCGCTATGAGAGACTTTAAGCTCTTCTTATGCAGGTCAGCAAGCGACGAGATGCCTGAATCATCAAGAGTTTCAAAAACCGCGTCAGTAAACTGCTGTCTTTCACCGTCCTTCATTTCATCTATCCATCTTGAAAGGGTCTTATCCATGAATTCCGCAGAGCCTTTTCTCTCTGACGGTTCAAAACCAGTGCCCTTCACGCTCCAGTAGAACGGATCATGCTGTATAAGACCGCCTGCAGTTCCCTTTATCACTTTAAGAGTCTCATCCCCGGAAAGCATGCTTCCGACTATTGATCCTTCCGGGATTATCTTGAGAGTCTTTGGAAGGATAGACTTATACTCGTTGGATCCAAGAACTGCATCTATAAATCCCGGGCCATCATTTGAATAGACCTGAATGATACGGTCTCTAACGGACTTATCGCAGAACGCAGCAGCATATTCTGCAAAATTCCCGCCCTTTGAATGACCTCCGACGGTTATGTTTCCCTGTTCACGTAACGCTGCGTAATCAAGATATTCCACAGCTCTCCTCTGGCCTTCAGTCTCCTCAAGATAGCTGAAACTGAAGCCTTCCCTCCAGCCTTCGATATTACCGTCGGTACCTCTGAAAGCTATGTAGATCTCTTCATCTCCATAGATGAAAGTTACCGCAGCGAACTGTGAATGAAGGTCCTTTGATGCCTCATTCACAAAATATTTTACTTTTACTTTACCGAATCTGTCAGATCCTGCGCACTTTTCAAGAAGCGGCCATGGATCGCTGAATGGATAATCCAGGCTGTCTTTGAGAGATGTATAGATTTGACATAATTCTGATATCGTAAACTCGATATCTGCATTGCCTCCGAAGATATCTGCGAGTTCCAGATAAGACAGTTCTGAAAATATCAAATTGTCAACTTCATTCAGAGGACGTTCGCTGAAAAGTATGTCTCCCCTGAAATCAACGTAATCCAATATGTTCATCGTCATTGCCTCCTGAAGGCTCTGAAATGAGTTTTAATGCGTTTTTAAAGTCATTTGGAAGATCTGCCTCAAGATGCATCTTTTCGCCTGTAACAGGATGTTTGAAATCCAGGCTGAAAGCGTGCAGTGCCTGTCTTCCCATGATTTCTGACACGACCTCCGGATTGGTGTCCATCCTCGGTCCCTTCTCCCCCGTAAGAGGCGGCCTCGGGTCTCCGTATACCCTCCTGTATTCAAAAGGATCCCCATGGCAATACAGATGGTCTCCTGTTACCGGATGACCAAGCGCTGCCATATGTATCCTGATCTGATGTGTCCTGCCTGTTTCGAGTTTGAGTTCCGTCAGAGTATAACCGTCGATTATCTTCTCCTCTATTATGCCGCCTGCAGCCTCACTTCCGTAAACCATGGAATGAGGATAAGGGTACCTCCTGAGGACACGGTAATGGGTTATGCTTTCCTGCCCTCCGTCTTCGGTGGGAACGATCCAGCGCTCTACCTCATTTTCATCAGGTCTTCCCAGCGGAAGATTTATTATCCCGCTGTCATCCGGGATGATCCCTTCGTTGATGGATATGTACTTCTTCGTCATGGAAGAACCCATCTGTTTTACCAGATCAGCCTGTATATATGGATTCTTGGCAATTATCAGAAGTCCTGAAGTATTCATGTCGAGACGGTTCACAAGCCTGATCTTATATATTCGCTCATTATCCGTTTCGCCGTTCTCATCACGCGCTTCATCAAGGATCTTTTTCATCACCCCGTTGAGAAGCGTATGGCATGGATTTCCTTTAGTCGGATGCACAACTATACCCGGCTGCTTGTTAACAACGAGGATGTACTCGTCCTCATAAACCGTTTCCACAGGAATATCTTCCGGTGGGAATTCAGACTTTTCATCGGGCATTTCTACCGTAACGACATCACCTGTTTTAAGTCCGACCCAGTTAGGTACGTTTTCTCCGTTCACCTTGATAAGACCAGATCTTCTTAACTTGGTCATGAGACGTGAAGAAAAAGCGAATTGTTCTCTTACAATCGCTTTTAATGGTTTTTCGCTGTCTTCACTTGTTAATACGTATCTGAATACTGACATTATAAAAACTTGGTCTTAACTTTATCCCAGAATGTGGTTCCACCGAATCTTACGAGATTGATCTTTCTTCTCGAAAGGCATAATTCTATGGAGTTTATGTCGCTGAAATACTTATCCTGCCCGTCAAAGAGTATGGCCAGATCAGCGCTCTGTTCATCACAGGGCTCGATTATCAGGCTGTCGTTGGCAGGAAGCAGTATGCTGGACGTGAGCGATCTGTAAGCAGTGTTGTTCATCGGCGCCATCGGAGCTACCTGCAGCAGATTGAGTCTGGGGTCAACAAGTGCACCGCCAAGAGAATAATTATAAGCAGTCGAACCGGCGGGCGTAGATACTATGATGCCATCCCCGCTGAATCTTTCTATGAATGATTCGTTGATGCTTATATTCAAATGAACGGGATGGGTCCCATGGCCCTTTATGACGAATTCATTAAGCGCTCTGAACGCTATCTCGCTTCCGTCCTTAAAGATGATGTCAGCCTTAGCGATATTATACGGCTGTACATTAAGTTCACCTGACAAGAACGTCTTGATAAACACATCGATCTTATCAGGCGCTATCTCCTGGAAAAACCCCAGGTGTCCGGTATTGATGCCTGCTACCGGCACTGTCGGAAACTCGTGGTTCTGCATCAGATTGAGAAGAGTCCCGTCTCCTCCGACGCATAAAATGAGATCCGCTTCATCCGTATCGTCGGTTATGTCGATCCCTGATGCGCTGAGTTTGTTTACCAGCGTTTCAGCGATCTCAAGCGTACGAAGTACATCGTTTTTATAAATAAATACTTTCTTCATTTCATTAATTCCCCAAACACTAAAGATATTTCCTGACCAGTTCAACGTCTGACAGGCAGTCTTCATAAACCAGCCCTCTTTTCAGCCTCGTTTCCCTGCCCTTTCCGGGTATGAATAAAATCGTATCTTCGTCCTGGATGGAGATCGCCTTTCTGACAGCTTCTTCCCTGTCAGTTATTATCTCATACTTTCCGCCGGCTCTTCCGACGAAATCTCCGATCTCATTGCATATCTTGTTAACGTCTTCTTCTCCGAAATCTTCCTCAGTTATGATGGAATATGCACAGTTCTCACCGGCAAGAGTTCCCAGTTCCTCTCTCCTCTGAAATGCCTTGCTTCCGGCACTTCCGAAAACTATCATGATCTTTTTGTCAGGAAATTCTTCCTTGATGGTCTCAAAAAATCTTTCGTAGCTGATCTTGTTATGTGCATAATCGACTATGGCTATGCGCTTTCCGTCATCTGATCTGAATACTTCCATCCTTCCGGGGACGACAGCGTTTTTAAGTCCCCTGATAATGTGTTCCCTGGGAACGCCGATCAAAACAGAAATAGCCACGGCAGCTAGAGCATCCTCAACATTTATAGTGCCGAAAATACCGAGTTCTATCTTTTCATCGAAGTCTTCCGCACCTTCAACACCTGAAACTCTGACTCTGAAGCTCACTTTTCCTTCATGTGATACCACGTCATATCCGTAAACCTCAGCGCTGTTATCATGCTGACTGAAAGATATAACATAGGGACAGCTTTCAGATGCTTTTCTTATCCTCTGCTGCTGATCGCAGTCGAGATTGATGCACGCCTTCCTGCATAACGGAAACAGTTTGAGTTTCGAATCAAGGTAATCGTCGAAATCCGGATGCTCGATATCGCTTATATGATCCCTGCCTATGTTCAGAAAAGCTCCTGCATCAAAACCTATTCCGTCCACCCTGTCATACTTAAGTCCCTGACTGCTGACCTCCATTGTCATATACTCTATACCGGAGTTGAGAGCATTATCCATATGCTTGTACAGTTCCATGATCTCCGGAGTGGTAAGGTGTGATTCCTCATCTATCACCCCGTCATAGTTCTCTATGCTGGAACAGATCGCGGTATTCGGTCTCCCACAAGAAGCCATCCAGTCGTCAAGTATGTACCTCATGAAATATGAAGTGGTGGATTTACCCTTCGTTCCGGTAATGCCTATCATGTGAAGTCTGTCAGATAAGCGTCCATAGAAGGTTTCAGCTATAACAGGCATAGCTTTTCTTATGTCGCTTACATATATGCCTCTTCCGTCATGATCCTTTAGTGACTCATCAGAAGATTCCCTGATAAAAGCTACGGCACCTGAATTCAGTGCATCTGTAAGATACTGCTCTTTAAAATGTGCACCCTTGACTATGAACAAACAGCCCTCACCTGCTTCCCTGGAATTATATGTCACTCCTGTGACATCCTTTTCCGGTACGCTTCCGTCTGAAGCTGATGAGACCAGAAGTCCTGCTTTCTCCAGAGCATCTATGAAATCTATGACTTTTACATTTCTTTGGATCATCATCAAAACGACCTTTCAATTATCGATCTTATAACTCTTTAACTGTATCATCCGCGGTATCAGCGGATACTTCCTGTATTTCAGGATCTGCAACTGCTTCTGCTGCAGTTTCCGAAGCGGTTTCTGAAATACCGCCGGCATCATATATCTGTACCGGCACGTCCGGAGCGCCTTCAGCCGTGTTTTCAAGAGTCGAAGACAGCTCATCCACCTTATCTTCAAATGTATCGGGAATGATATCATCTATCTTGTCACAGGCCTTTTCCTGAAGATCTGCCAGCTTGTCAGTAGCGTCTGATACTGTTTCTCCCAGATCCTCAAAGACATCGGCAACCTTATCCGCGATATTGTCCTGATCCGGTCCTGCTGTTTCAGGAACATCGGTTTCGGCTGCAGGCTCCTTCACCGTTTCTGTTGCCTCATGTATCTCATAGCTGGCGTTAACCATGTTCCCCGGATCAACTCCGTTATCTCTCACATGCTGATCGGGATTCATAACGATCAGATTTCCTGTAAGAAGTTCATAGAATACGGTTTCTGAAGTCTTTACGTAAACGGAAAGGAATATTCCGGGAATGAGAGATATCAGACTTCCGATAAGAGTTGAAGCTGAAGTGCCAAAAGGTGCAAGTATCAGTTCAGAAGCTAAGCTTGCCAGTATAGCCCATCCGATAAATGAAAGGAGAAGTACGAAATATTTACCGCAGTTTCCTCCCATTCTCGCCTTGGATTCATTGATGCACTGAGACACCGTATATTCCGGATGATCCGCAAGGATATAGAATGCCATGCTGTATCTGATGGCAGCTATTATACCGGGAATAACGAAAAGCAAGGACCACAGGAAAATGTATACGGTCATTACTATCTGCAGAAGTATCGTCTTTCCCAGCATGCTGAAACCTTCGAAGAGAAGCTTGTTATCGATTCTCTTGGTCCTGAAGAATGTAAGCATGAACAGAGCAAGTCCGTACATAAAAGCACCGATCAGCAGTACCTCATATAAGAATCCTACAAAAGACGTGTTATAGCTTATCGACTGACCGTAAATGTCGATCGTTTCATATCTCGGGAAGATAAAGCTGAGTATGCTGCTTACATAACCCGTTAAAAGCGTATAGATGAAAATTCCCAGAAACATTTCTTTCCAGCGGTTTCTGAGAGTTTCCCTGGCGATCTTTCTTATCAGTGAAGATGGTTCTGTTACAATGTGTGTGTTCATTATTATATCCCTTTCGTTTGAATCGCGTAAACGCCTTGAAACAAGGCATTTATCCCAATAATAATTCATTTGACATTATACCTTAAAAGGGTTATAATTGCAAGCGTGCTAGGGGAGCTGCTGCTGAGATCTAAACCCTCATGACCTGATCCGGATAATACCGGCGTAGGCAAGCAATTATTATTGTTGTGTCCGGCAATAAAGCCCGACACCGAACTCCCCTCCAATCATAATACAGGAGGATTTTTTTATGAACAGAAACTCAACCACCAAGTACCTTGTCCTTTGCGCGGTGCTTATCGCCCTGTCCATCGGACTCAACCAGATCAAACTTCTTCACCTTCCTTACGGAGGATCTATCACTCTTCTCAGTATGCTGGCTGCTACTATGGCCGGATACTTCTGCGGACCTAAGTGGGGTCTTGCTTCCGGACTTGCTCTGGGACTCCTCAATCTGGTCATCGGAGGATACGTCATCCACCCTGTCCAGCTCGCTCTGGACTATATTCTGGCATTCACCGCTCTCGGTCTTTCCGGCTTCTTTACAAACAAAGGCTCCGGACTGTATGTCGGATATACCGTATCCGTTGTTGCCAGATTCATCTGCAGTTTCCTCTCAGGCTGGATCTTCTTCGGAGATTATGCACCTGAAGGAATGAACCCTGCGGTCTACTCATTCGCTTATAACGGCATTTCCATCGGAGCTGAAGGAGTCATCACTCTTATCATCCTTGCTATTCCCGTGGTCCACGATAATATCTACAGATTGAAAGATCAATTTGCATCAAATCACGTAAAATAATACGGATATAATAAGAGCCCGCATCAAGCGGGCTTTTTTAGTATTCAGATGATCTCAGAGTTCTTCAGGATCTCCCTCTTCCAGCGGAAGCATACCTACGTCTATATGGATGTCTTCAAGAGCCTTGGCTGTCACATAAACAGCTTTTGACCTGACATAGATCAGTCCGTCTTCGTCGATGATCTCTCCAGTTATATGGCGTACCCTTCCGTCTTCCTCATTGACTATTGCCAGAGCAAGCATTTCCTTCCCCACAGGGACAGGGACAAGGTATTCATAGGTTGCAGTCCCGGTAAATACGTAACAATATGTATCCTTATTAAAATACTCATAGACATGGTTCGCATATCCCATGGTCTCATCCAGAATAGCTGCTGTTACACCTCCATGTGCCAGCATCTTATGTCCCTCATGAAATCTGGTGAGTTTAAACGGTGCTGCACATTCACCGCTTTCAAGAGCAAAAAACCTTACTCCGACCCCTTCTTTATTCATGGTGCCGGAAACAAAGCCATATGACATCATGCGATATTTAGCAGCTACCTTGCTTTTATTTCTTTCAGTATATATCTTCTTTGGCATATTATCTTACACAAGCTCCGATATTTTCTTAAGTATTACGGTACCGTCATTTTTATGGATACTGTTCTCGTGTATAACTCCTCTTACACAGCTGGTAGGATAGATGTTTGAATGACGGCCTATCATTGTTCCGGGGTTGAGAACGGAGTTGCATCCGACCTCAACGAAATCTCCCAGCATAGCACCGACTTTTTTGATACCTGTCTCGATCTGTTCCTCTCCGTCCTTTACAACTACAAGAGTCTTGTCGGACTTCACGTTTGACGTAATGGAGCCTGCTCCCATATGGCTGCAATAACCGAGGATGGAATCTCCTACGTAGTTATAGTGCGGAGTCTGAACGTGATCAAAAAGGATAACATTCTTGAGTTCAACAGAGTTTCCGACTACGCAGTCAGCTCCTACCAGAGCGGAGCTTCTGATGAAAGCGCCGTGACGCACTTCAGTGTTGGGTCCGATGATGCAGGGAGCGCCTAAATAAGCAGAGGGAAATACCTTGGCAGTCTTGTGTACCCAAACGTTCTCCGAAACTTCCTCATATTCATCGCCGAGTGTCGGTCCAAGCTCAAGGATCATATCTTTTATACCCTTCAGAGCCTCCCAGGGATATGTGAACTGGCTGAGATAATCCTTTGCCAGCGTATGATCCAGATCATATAATTCTTTGATAGTATACATAATAAAAACTTCCTTATCGTATAGATTTTTAAAGAAAAACGGCGATGTATACCATCGCCGTTTGGTATTACAGTCTTTCCTTCTTCTCGATGTCGAGGAAGTACTTGTAGGTATCTACAGTGAGTTCTCCGCAGGCTTCTTCATCACATGCGATGATAGCAGCGTTGTGCATCTGAAGAGCGCTGCATGTCCACTTCTGGGATACTCCGCCTTCAACTACAGCTGCCATCGCTCTTGCCTTGTTGTGTCCGCTGATAAGAACGAGAACTTCCTTGGAATCGGTTACTGTTCCGATACCTACGGAAAGAGCCTGTGCAGGAACCTTTTCGGGATCGTTTCCGAAGAATCTGGAGTTTACGATCCTAGTGTCAGTTGTAAGGTCTCTGACGCCTGTTCTGGAGCAAAGTGATGTGTAAGGCTCATTGAAAGCAAGGTGTCCGTCAACACCGATACCGCCCATGAAGAGGTCGATGCCGCCATAGGAAGCGATCTTCTCTTCGTATCTTGCGCACTCGCCTTCCGGATCATCTGTCATTCCGTTAAGGATGTTGATGTTCTCAGGCTTCATGTCTACGAGATGATCGAAGAAGTTGTCATGCATGAAATACCAGTAGCTCTGATCATGCTCATGAGGGAGTCCGAGATACTCATCCATATTGAAAGTAACAACGTTTGCAAAGGATACTTCCCCTGCCTTGTTCTTAGCGATAAGTTCCTTATATACTCCGATGGGAGATGAGCCCGTAGGGAGACCGAGCACGAAAGGTCTTTCTTCCTTATGAGCGTTTATTTTAGCAGCGATGTAGTCAGCTGCCCATTTGCACATTTTGTCATAATTGTCCTGAATAACTACTCTCATTTTGTGTCCTCCTAGTAAGTAAATATATTAAGCCAGATGGCCTTTTTTCGTGATTACGTCGATCACCTGATCCACGTACTTCTCGCAGATCTCCTCAGTCCCCGCTTCTACCATGACTCTGATAACAGGTTCTGTTCCGGATTCACGTACGAGGATACGTCCTGTATCTCCAAGTTCCTTTCCTACCTGCTGAACTGCAGCCTGTACATCAGGATCGTTCTGAGCGTCCGGTTTTGATTTAACACGAACGTTCTTTAATACCTGGGGATAGAATACCACGGGTTCAGCGAGCTTGCTCATGGGTTTTTCCTTGGCAAGCATTACTTCCATCATCTTAATGGATGTAAGGATACCGTCTCCTGTAGTCGCATATTTTGTGAAAATGATATGACCTGACTGTTCTCCTCCGATGCGGTTTCCGGTCTGTACCATATTCTCATATACGTACTTATCTCCTACCTTTGTCTTGTCGTATTCAATGCCTACCTTATCGAGAGCCTTATAAAGGCCGAAGTTGGACATTACAGTAGTAACTACCTTATTATTTACGAGCTTGCCCCTTTCCTTCATATAAAGGCCGTAGATGTAGATTATGTGGTCACCTGTGACTACGTTTCCTTTTTCATCTACGCAAAGGCATCTGTCAGCGTCACCGTCAAATGCGAAGCCAACATCGAGCTTGTTCTCAACAACAAATTTCTGAAGGTGCTCGATATGCGTTGAACCGCAGTCTGTATTGATATTGTAACCATCAGGTTCGTTGTTTATAACGTAAGTCTTGGCACCGAGAGCGTCGAATACGCTCTTGGCGATCTGCCATGATGCCCCGTTTGCACAGTCAAGGCCGACTTTTACTCCCTTATAGCTGTACTTGGAAAGTCCGATGAGATATCCGATGTAACGGTTTCTTCCGGATGAATAGTCGACAGTTCTTCCTATCTCCTCACGTTCTGCCATGGGAACTTCAGTCTTGCCGTCGATATAGTCCTCGATCCTCAGGAGAGTTTCCTCATCCATCTTCTCGCCGTTGGAATTCACGATTTTGATACCGTTGTCATAGTAAGGGTTATGAGACGCGGAGATCATGATACCGCAGTCGAAATCATCTACCCTTGTGATATATGATACTGAAGGGGTCGTGGTTACGTGCATCATATACGCATCAGCTCCTGATGCTACCAGACCTGTGCAGAGAGCGAATTCAAACATATAGCTTGAACGTCTTGTATCCTTACCGATAACTATCTTCGCTTTCTTCCCCAGACGTTTGCCGTAATACCAGCCGATATAGCGGCCTATCTTGATGGCATGTTCATAGTTGAGATCTTTATTGGCTTCCCCTCTGAAGCCATCTGTACCAAAATATTTGCCCATATTATTACCTCAATTAAAAAGTGTATAATATTTGTGTCTAAAATTAAAAACAACACAGTATTATACACTATCTTGTATTATGTGTCAAATTAATTGATCTGCATTTTACATCAGACAAGAAAATATCTTATACGCGGTTTTTATCTCATCGTGAACGATCGTACCCTTCTCGATCCGTATAAAATCATCTTCAATTATCCTGGCTCCCTGAGCCTTTACTTCATCCCGGTCAAGTTCTACTTTAAATTTGTTCTCTCTGGTTCTGTAACGGTCAGATATCTCAGATGATACGTTTCCCGTATTGGCTAAAACTATATCTACTTTCCTTTTACCAAGATATCTGTTCAGGACCTTTATATGGTCGCTCACGCTGTATCCGTCGGTCTCGCCGGGCTGCGTCACAAGATTCGATACATACAGAACAGGCGCTTTCGACACCGCGAGTGCTTCCCTTACTGTGGAAGAAAGAAGATGAGGAATGATGCTGGTATAAAGGCTTCCGGGGCTTAAAATCACCATGTCCGCGCCAAGTAATTTATCCACTACTTCAGAGTTTACCTTTATAGGGTGATCGTAAGTAATATAGTCGATATCTTTCATATTATGTCCTATCGCGACCTCTCCCAAAAAATCACCGTCTTTTCCATGCCCAACCAGTTCAACTTTCTCTTCAGTCAGAGGGAGCACAGTACCCCTTACTCTTAGAAGACTTCCCATATATCTGGCTGCTTCCGTCAGATTGCCTTTAAGATCTATAAGTGCAGCGAGCAAGATATTTCTTACCGGGTGGTTCTGAAGCGTACCTGACTTATGGAACCTGTAACCTAAAAGATCGGTAAAATCCCTGTCCACGTTTGCCATGGAAAGAAGAACTTTTCCAACGTCTCCCACTGCAGGGATATCCAGTTCTTCCTTGAGGACACCTGTGCTTGAACCGTCGTCGCTGACTGTAATTACAGCGGTAACATCAAGGGGAAACAGTTTCAGTCCGGACAAAATAGAAGAAATTCCCGTGCCTCCTCCGAAAATGACAACTTTTTTCATAGAGTTTTCCTGACCGGTACCGGGATGATCCATGGAGATTTGTCCGATATCGCTCTTTATATCAGATACCAGATCCTCTGTATCACATCCGAGGTAGTCTGCGATCTTATTCAGTACCAGCTCTGAAATCTTTTCTTCCTTTGCGATCTTTGCTATGGTTCTCGATGATATGCCGAGTTCTTTGGTAAGCTCGGATTTTTTGATCTTACGTTCTGCAAGTATTTTTTCAAGACCTGTATATTTCATCTTTTTACCTCAAACAACAAAATCTTTACTTTTATTATAATCGTTTTTATAAAAAAGTAAAGATTTGTTGATTGTTTTATAATTTTGTAAAGAATAAGCCTTATCTTATTACTCTTCCGTTTCCGCCGCTCTTGAGAAGATTCTTAACGTCTGTAACCGTAGTACGGTTATAGTCGCCTTCCATGGTGTGCTTGAGACAGCTTGCCGCTACTGCAAAGTCGATCGCATCCTGACATTCCATCTTCTGAGTAAGCGAATAAATGAGTCCGCCGGCAAAACTGTCGCCGCCGCCTACTCTGTCGATTATCTGTATGTCGTACTCATTGGAGAAGTATTCTTTACCGGCTTCTCCGTCATAGAGCATGGCGCTCCATCCATTGTGGCTTGCAGAAAAGCTCTTTCTTAATGTGGTCGCTATGAACTTGCATCCATAGAGTTCATGTATCTGCTGAGCGGTCCATACGTATCCTGCCCTGTTGAGTTCAGCACTTTCTACGTTCGTTCCCTCGTATTTCAGTCCAAGGACCTTTTCGGAATCCTCTTCGTTGGCTATAAGAACGTCCACATACTTCATAAGAGGTCTCATCACAGACTGGGCCTTTTCGGGTGTCCAGAGCTTTCCTCTGTAGTTAAGGTCGCAGGAGATAGTGAGGCCCCTGGCTTTGGCAGCCTTGCAGGCATCCTCACAGATGAGCCCTAGTTCATCGGAAAGAGCCGGATTGATACCGGTCCAATGGAACCAGTCAGCTCCCTCGAAGATCTTATCCCAGTCGAAGTCTTCTCTCTTTGCCTGGGAGATAGCGGAATATGCTCTGTCATAGATAACCTTTGAAGGACGCTGTGAAGCTCCCTTTTCGAGGTAATAAAGGCCGAGCCTGTCTCCTCCGTATACTACGTTTTTGGTATCAACTCCGAAATATCTCATGGAATTGATGGCTGCGTGACCTACGTCTGAATCAGGTACCTTTGTGACGTAAGCCGAGTCAAGTCCGAATATAGCAAGCGATACCGCTACGTTGGCTTCTCCTCCGCAGAATGTAGCTTCAAGGCTTTCTTTCTGGAAAAGCTTGGTATATCCCGGCGAAGCAAGACGAAGAAGTATCTCTCCAAATGTTACTACTCTCATATTATTGTCCTTTCATAATGATCAAATTTACTCATGTAATATAACATATCCTGACTGTAAATTCAATGTCAATTGACATAAAGCAATAAAAAAGGCTCCCCTGAAGGGAGCCTTGATAATCCTGATTACATTGACAGAAGTCCGCCGATCTGTACGAATACAGGAGCGAATACTACAGCAACGATAGTCATAAGCTTGATAAGGATGTTGATTGAAGGACCGGATGTATCCTTGAAGGGGTCACCTACGGTATCGCCGATAACGGCAGCAGCGTGTGTGTCTGAACCCTTTCCGCCGAAGTGTCCTTCTTCAACGTACTTCTTAGCGTTGTCCCAAGCTCCGCCTGCGTTTGCCATCATGATAGCAAGGAGTACGCCGGCTGCGATAGCTCCTGCGAGCATTCCGCCGAGAGCCTCAGCTCCGAGGAGGATACCAACTGCAAGAGGTGCTACGATAGCGAGAACTGCAGGAAGGATCATCTCGTGAAGAGCTGCCTTGGTGGAGATGTCTACGCATCTTGCATAATCAGGCTTGGATGTTCCGGCCATGATGCCTGCATCAGATCTGAACTGACGTCTTACTTCTTCGATCATCTGGTTTGCAGCCTTACCTACTGAGTTCATAGTCATAGCTGAGAACAGGAAAGGAAGCATTGCTCCGATGAAGAGACCGATAACTGCGATAGGATCGAGAAGATCGATAGCAGAGATCTGTGATACAGCGGAGTATGATACGAGAAGTGCGAGAGCTGTAAGAGCAGCGGATCCGATAGCGAATCCCTTACCAATAGCTGCAGTTGTGTTTCCAACAGCGTCGAGCTTATCTGTGATCTCACGTACTTCCTCAGGAAGTTCGGACATCTCTGCGATTCCGCCTGCGTTATCGGATACCGGACCATATGCGTCAACAGCTACTGTCATACCTGTTGTTGAAAGCATACCTACGGCTGCAAGAGCGATTCCGTAAACACCTGCAAATCTGTAAGCTACGAATACAGCTACAGAGATCAGAAGGATGGGCCATAAAGTTGAAAGCATTCCAACTCCGAGTCCGGAGATGATGGTGGTAGCAGCTCCTGTCTGTGACTGCTCTGCGATCTTCTTTACATGCTTGTAATCTCCTGATGTATATACTTCTGTGATCTTACCGATAGCGATACCGCAAACGAGACCTGCAATGATTGCCCATGCATAGCTGTAGCTTCCGAGCATCCTGTTGGATAAGAAGATAACAGCTGCGATCACGATGATACCGCTGATATATGTTCCGAGGTTAAGTGCTGCTGCCGGGTTTCCGCCATCCTTACCTCTTACGAGCATGATGCCGATGATGGAAGCAAGGATACCTACTGCTGAAATGATCAGAGGGAAAAGAGCTGCAGTAGCTTCGGTGAAAGCTGCGGATGCAGGTGCAGTAGTTACTGCTACTGATGCAAGCGTTACAGCTGAGATAATGGAACCTACGTATGATTCAAAGAGGTCTGAACCCATACCTGCAACGTCACCTACGTTATCTCCTACGTTATCAGCGATAACTGCGGGGTTACGGGGATCGTCTTCAGGGATTCCTGCTTCTACCTTACCTACAAGGTCAGCTCCTACGTCTGCAGCCTTGGTATAGATACCGCCGCCTACACGTCCGAACAGAGCCATTGAAGAAGCACCGAGTCCGAAACCTGTTACACATTCTGTAACTGTAGCAAGGTCAAGGAAGTACATGATAAGTCCAAGGCCTAAAAGTCCAAGACCTGATACGCAAAGACCCATGACGGATCCTGATCTGAACGCGATCTTGAGAGCCTTGTTCATGCCGGAATCCTTAGCTGCTGCTGCGGTTCTGACATTTCCTAAAGTTGCAACGTTCATTCCGAAAAATCCGGCAAGTACTGAAAGAAGTGCGCCGCATACGTAGAGAACTGCTGTCTTGGGGCTTATCGCGATAGCGATGAGTACTGCAAGAACAACGATAACCACGATCATGGTCTTGTATTCTCTCTTAAGGAAAGCGAATGCTCCTTCTCTGATGTAACCGGAGATCTCAGCCATTCTTTCTGTGCCTGTGCTGGCCTTCCTGATCCAAGCGGCGAGACAAAAAGCCACTAAAAGACCAACAGCTGCTGCGATTACAGCAAATAACTGCATCATGATAAAATAACCTCCTGTTTTTTATTCAAATAAAGTAACGGTGACAAGTGAGATAACGATGAAAAGAATGGCGCAGATAGTAGTCACCTTTTCAAGCACTGCTTCATAACCCTTACTTTTTTTCTTACCTAAAAGCTGTTCTGCTCCGCCTGCGATGGAACCTGAAAGTCCTGCGGAATTACCGGACTGAAGAAGTACGCTGGCGATGAGCACAAGGCTGCAAATTGCGAGTAAGATCATCATAAAAATCTTCATATTAAACCTCCTAACGTGTTAACTTCAAAAGTATAGCACATGAGTTTTTATAAATCAAGATAGTTTTCTTAAAATTTATTATAATCCGTCAGCTTCAATGAAGTCAGAACGCGTAAGGGTCTGAAGATCCTTCGGTTTAAGCTCTGTCCCCTGTGTTTCAAGCATATCGGACAGCCTCATAGCCTGGGATTCAATGGCTTCATCCAGCATCTTCCGCGCTGATCTTGCGTTCGCGAAGTTCCCCTTTTCGATAAGTTTCTTAAACAGATTCCTTATCAGATCAGCTGCATCACTTCTGATATAGAAGTATTTTTTCTCAGCCATGGTGACAAGTATGTCGAGAAGCTCATCTGAGGAGTAATCATCGATCTTGATCTTGTGATCGAACCTCGATGACAGGCCGGGATTGGCATTCCGTATCATGTCGTCCATGCGGTCTTCATACCCCGCAAGTATACAGCAGTACTCCCCTCTGTGATCCTCCATGTCCTTCAGCAAAGTATCTATCGCTTCCGTACCGAAATCTTTATCATCATCTTTATGATAAAGTGAATATGCTTCATCAATAAAGAGAGTTCCTCCCCTGGCGGATTTGATGACTTCCTCAGTCTTGATGGCAGTCTGACCGATATATTGCCCCACCATCTTTCCGCGGTCCACTTCCACGAAGGTATCACCTGAAAGGAGTCCGAGATCATGGAGCATATCGCCTATGATCCTGGCTACAGTGGTCTTGCCGGTACCTGGGTTGCCTGATATTATGAAATAGTATCCCTGTTTACCGGAATCAAGTCCGAGCTGTTTAGCTCTGATCGCATCTATCTTGAATCGCTTGTACATCCTTTCAAGCTGATCCTTGACGGGTTCCATTCCGATGATGCCGTTGAAATACGGCTTCAGATCTCCTGAATAATCATCGTTACCCCTGTATTTCACGTGAAGAAAATCTTTATCATCCGAAGAAGGTCTGAAGAGCCCCTTTGCATCAGCTGACTTCTTCGTTTCTGCTTTTTCAGAAGAAGTTCTCCTGTCTGCGGTCTTTTCTGACTTTGGCTTTTCAGAATTACTCAGTTTAACTTCACGGACCCCGTTATATATTATGACTTCCTGTCTTCCGTCCGGATATGATACATGGAATTTGCCGTCCTTCATGTTGTCCTTGAAGTTTCCTTTATATAGAATGCCTTCAGGTGACCTCAGGGATCCGTTTCCGTTTCTCACGTACCAGTTGTTCTCATACGTGGTCGATCCGGAATATGTCCATCCTCTTAAACTTTCATCAAAGTATCCCGGGCCATAATGTATCAGAACCGGGCCTACTGCAGCATAATCCCTGGACTCATTTATCTCAACGGTAGTGCCGTCAGAAGTGAAACGGGACTTAAGGCTTCCGTCGATCAGGTCATCACGGTAATCCGCTTCATGGACAGAAAATACGGTACCGTCCTGATTATAGAATGTGGTGGTGCCTCGTCCTTCCCTTTTGTTCATTTTCCAGTATCCCGTATATCTGGAATTGTTTGATGGAAAGTATGCGTTTCCATATCCATCCCAGCAGTCATTTGTGAAGTGCCCTTCATATATCCTGCCGTCCGCATACTCCATCCTTCCGTTGCCCGTTATTTTATTGTCTTTAAGATCTCCGATGTAGCGGTCTCCGTTATCGAAGTTGAGTTCCACCCTTCCATCGTTAAGATATTTTACTTTAGCATTCATTATTTCATTTAAAAGTCGATTATATTCATAAACTTTTCCGGATCCAGTGACGCCCCGCCGACAAGAGCTCCGTCGATCTCAGGCATATCCATTATGTCTGAGATATTCTCGGGTTTTACGGATCCTCCGTACTGGATGATCATCTCATCCGCGGTATCCTCATCATACATTTCGATAAGAGTTTCTCTGATGAAACTGCACATATCCCCGGCCTGTTCAGGAGTAGCTACTCTTCCTGTGCCGATCGCCCAGATGGGTTCGTAAGCGATGACGCATTTTTTGGCGTCTTCAGAAGAAATGCCTGCGAATGCTCCCTTAAGCTGGCTCCTGACGTGTTCATTCTGGGTTCCCGCTACCCTGATCTCTTCAGCTTCGCCTACGCAGATTATGGGGCGAAGGCCGCCTTCGATCAGCGCCTTTGCTTTTTTATTTACAGTCTCGTCTGTTTCTCCGAAATACTGTCTTCTCTCGCTGTGACCTACGATGCAGAACTCGCAGCCTGAAGCCTTAAGCATATCTACGGATACTTCTCCTGTGAAAGCTCCCTCTTTCTCAAAATACACGTTCTGAGCTCCGACCTTGATATCAGTATCTTTAAAAGCCTCTGCCACAGCAAAAATATCTACTGCAGGCGCACATATGAGAGCCTGAACGTCAGTATCCTTATATAATTCCTTGAATCTTTCGCAAAAAAACTTCGCCTCATCGGGCGTCTTATACATCTTCCAGTTTCCTGCTATTAGTGGGATCCTCATTTTTTAAACTCCTTTGTATATAATATGCAGGCGCCGGGATTCCCGGCGCCGTGATCTTAATCTCAGTCACAGAACTGCTTGAGATACTTAAGCGTCCTGATAAGCTGGCATGTATAGCTCATTTCGTTATCATACCATGCAACTACTCTTACTTCGAAGATATGTGTGCCGCACTGCTGAGCAAGGGTCTGTGTGGCGTCGAACAGAGAACCGTATGTCATACCGATGATATCGGATGATACAAGTTCTTCTTCTGTATATCCGAAGGATTCGTCTGCAACTGCCTTCATGGCAGCGTTGATACCCTCAACAGATACGGTATCAGTCATATCTTTCAGAGTTGCATCGAGGATAGTGATGGAACCTGAAGGAACAGGTACCCTCTGTGCAGAACCGATGAGTTTGCCGTCCAGCTCAGGAATTACCAGACCGATAGCCTTGGCAGCACCTGTTGAGTTAGGTACGATGTTGATAGCTCCTGCTCTGGCTCTTCTCAGGTCACCCTTTCTGTGAGGTCCGTCAAGGATCATCTGATCACCTGTGTAAGCGTGGATAGTAGTCATGAATCCTGTACGCAGTTCTCTGTAGTTGTTAAGAGCCTTAGCCATTGGCGCAAGGCAGTTAGTGGTGCATGAAGCTCCTGAAACGATGTTGTCATCCTTGGTAAGAGTCTCATGGTTTACGCCGTAAACTATGGTCTTCAGGTCATTTCCTGCAGGTGCGGAAATGAGTACCTTTTTGGCACCGGCATCGATGTGAGCCTGAGATTTAGCCTTGGAGGTGTAGAAACCTGTGCACTCAAGCACTACGTCTATGTCAAGATCCTTCCAGGGGCAGTTATGCGCATCTGCCTCCTTATAAACAGGGATCGTTACTCCGTCTACCGTTATGGACTTGTCATCCCATTCTACTTTATGACCCTTATATCCTCCCTGGACTGAATCATATTTAAGAAGATGAGCGAGCATCGCGGGTTCTGTAAGATCATTGATCGCTGCTACCTTTATATCAGGATCATCGAAAACCTGTCTGAACGCAAGTCTTCCTATTCTTCCAAATCCATTGATTGCAACTGTGATCATTTTATGTCCTCCTTATTTGTCTTCTATCACTGCAATTCCCGGAAGAACCTTTCCCTCGAGGAATTCAAGGGAAGCTCCGCCTCCGGTACTGATATGTGTCATCTTATCTGCATATCCGAACTGTTCAACAGCAGCCGCTGAATCTCCGCCTCCGATAACAGTGACGGCATCGAGTTCTGAAAGGATCTCTGCGATAGCCTTCGTACCCTCTGCAAATTTAGGCATCTCGAATACTCCCATCGGTCCGTTCCATACTACGGTCTTAGCTGTTTCAAGAACAGCCTTATATGCCTTTACAGTTTCAGGTCCTATATCAAGTCCCATCATGTCTTCAGGGATCTCATCAACAAAGTAAACCTCAGCCTCAGCATCGTTTGAAAACTCCTTAGCGCAAACGGTGTCCACGGGAAGCATGAGCTTTACTCCCATCTCATCCGCCTTCTGAAGAAGTTCAGCTGCCAGATCTACGTTTGGTTCATCGAGGATCGACTTTCCGATCTCATATCCCTGTGACTTGAAAAATGTATAGGCCATTCCTCCTCCGATAAGGAGAACGTCCACTTTCTTAAGCAGATTTTCGATAACAGAGATCTTATCTCCTACCTTGGACCCGCCCATTATAGCGACGAAAGGTCTTTCGGGATCTTCAACTGCCTGTCCAAGGAACTTTACTTCCTTCTCGATAAGGAAACCTGAAACGCAAGGAATATAATCTGCGCATCCTGCTGTGGAAGCGTGTGCTCTGTGAGCTGTTCCGAATGCATCGTTTACGAAAACGTCCCCAAGTGAAGCCAGTTCTCTGGCATATTCAGGACCGTTCTTGGTCTCTTCTTTTCTATAGCGAAGGTTTTCAAGAAGCATTACTTCTCCTTCACCGAGAGAAGCAGCGGCTTCTCTTACTTCATCATCCACGACAACAGGGCTGGAAATGAACTTAACGGGTTTGCCGAGAAGTTCTGAAAGTCTGTCTGCAACCGGCTTCAGACTGAACTCAGGTTTGGGCTCACCTTCCGGTCTTCCGAGGTGAGACATCAATACCACCTTAGCGCCATGTTCAACTAAGTATTCGATAGTCGGCATAGCTGCTGTGATCCTGGTGTCATCGGTTATCCTGCCTTCTTTCAGAGGAACGTTAAAATCGCATCTGACTAAAGCTCTCTTACCTCTCCACTCTACGTCTTTAACTGTTTTCTTCATTATATTTTCCTCCTGGAATCTGTTATAAGGCGGCTCCCCGCCTGTAATATCAATACCGTCTTCTTTTGGATGACGATAAAATATTCATGCTTTCCCTGTATTTAGCTACAGTGCGGCGTGATATCTCAATGCCCTTCTTTGACAGTATCTCCACCATATCCTGGTCGGAACAAGGCTTCTTGGGATCCTCATTGTCTACGATCTCTCTAATGAAGGTCTTAATGGAATTTGAGGAAAGTCCCTCTCCGTTTCCGCTTCCAACACCTGAAGAGAAAAAGTATTTTATCTCAAATACACCTCTGGGTGTCTGGATATACTTGCCGTTTATGCTTCTGCTGACAGTAGATTCATGTACACCGACATCATCCGCTATCTGCTTCAGAGTCATGGGCTTAAGGTATTTCTCCCCCTTTTCAAGAAAATCCGTCTGATGCTTCATTACAGCTTCAGAGACCCTGAAAATGGTACGTTTTCTCTGTTCTATGGACTTGATGAGCCAAAGTGCGGAATTGTATTTATCCGAAAGATATTTCTGCACTTCCTCGTCTTCCTTATGGCTCTTGGCGAGGTTCAGATAATAAGAACTTACCTTCAGGTTAGGTATGGTGCTGTCGTTGGTAACGATCTCATATCCGTCCGCTCCCCTCTCGACTATAATGTCGGGAACGACAAATCTGATCTGTTCGCCAGAGGAATATGCCATGCCGGGTTTGGGATCCAGCGTCCTTATAAGATCGGCTATGGCCTGGACCTGATTGACGGTAAGACCTGTACTTTTAGCAATATGCTGGATACGATTTTCTCCAAGATCGGATAAATGATTCCTTATTATGTATTCGATGTTCTCGTCGCTGAATCCTTTGGATTCAAGCTGTATCATGAGGCACTCCTCGAGATTTCTGGCACCCACACCCACAGGGTCAAAGCCCTGGATAACGCTGAGGACCCTTTCAACAGCACAGGGTTTGACTCCAAAAGTCTCTGCTGTCTGATCGACTTCCACGGTAAGGTATCCGTTTTCATCTATAGCCTCTACAAGATATCTGCCGATCTTTTTATCACGGCCAGTCAGTACTGAAAAAGTGAGCTGAAGGAGCAGATAATCCTGAAGTGTATCCTCCCTGGATGTGTACTGGTCAAATGAAACGACATCGTCATTAGATACCCTGTGTTCCCACTGACGATAACTGATATCGTCATATTCGGATTCCGCTATCTTTTCCCTGAGATCGAAGTCATCTTTTTCGGCTTCTTTTGCCATGATCTCTTCTGACTTGGAAAATTCCGATTCTCTTGCGTGTTCACGATTATCTGCGGGAACGGTGTTATCCATCTCCAAAATGGGATTTTCCATTATTTCTTTGGACACAAAATCCTCCAGTTCCTGAGAATTATACTGCAGGATCTGGATAGCCTGAATAAGCTCAGGAGTCATGGTGAGCTTCTGAGTCTGTTCAATTGTAAGATCATATCCAAGTCTCATAAAAAACATCCCGTCCGGGGATTTCCGTTTCTCCCCATCAGCTAGCAAATATTATACCAAAACACGATTTGATGTTCAAGAAGAATAATTCACAAATAATAAAGGCTCCTGCTGTAATGCAGAAGCCTTTAGTACGGGCTTGTTTATTTATCATCGTCGATCGTCAGGATCTTTCCCTCTGCGATCTCAGCAAATCTCTTGATCTTCTGAGTAGTGGTCTTGATGAAAGGACCGTCCTTGATCTCAAGTCCCTTGATTGCCTTGTAATTGGTGGTCTTTTTGTTGACCTCTCGGATATGGTGCATGATGATCCTGTAGACCTCAGGAATGGAAATGTCGCCGTACAGTTCTTCTATCCTCTTATAGTCCGGAACGACTCTTGCTGTAACTATAAGCTCCTTTTCACCGGGAACTTCTTTTCCATAGACCATCGATTCCTCGATTTCTTCTATATCGCCGAGAAGAAGTTCGAGTTCTTCAGGATATATGTTCTTTCCGTTCTGAGTTACGATAACGTTCTTGATCCTGCCGGTCACATATACGAAGCCGTCTTCATCAACTCGTCCGATATCACCGGAATGGAACCAGCGTCTTCCGTTCCCATCCACTTCGATAACGTCGTTCGTCGCTTCTTCATCCTCATAATATCCTATCATAAGGGTATCAGTGGAGATGACAAGCTCACCTTCTCCTTTTTCATCCGGATTATCCACGCGGATGATGCCGTTAACGATGGTCTTGCCGGCAGAGCCGACTCTTGTATCATATTCAGGAGTTACAGCTGAGATAGGACATGTTTCCGTAAGGCCATATCCCTGAAGGAAAATAACACCCAGATCCGTGAACCACTGTCCGACTTTCGGATCGATCGGAGCTGCAGCAGAAACTATATATTTCAGTCTTCCGCCTATGCCGTCATATATCTCCCTGAACACCTTTTTCTTAACGTCGATACCTACGCTCTTCAATGCATTTGTAGTCTGCATCATATAGGTGACGGCTTTTTCTTTTTTGCTCTTCTTAATCGAGCGCATCACGGTGGAATAGATGTGTTCTATGAGAAGCGGCACCGCAATGATAATGGAAGGTCTGGCTTCTTTAAGGTTATCCGATATATATCTCAGTCCCTGACAAACGGCTATGGAAGAACCGTAACCGAATGCGAGAAGGAAGCCTATGCTGGATTCATACGTATGGTGCAGCGGAAGGACGGAGAAAAATCTGTCGTTTTCGCTTATCCTGACGTAAGCAGAAACTGCATTTATGTTGTTTGCAAGCTGTCTGGATGAAGCCATTACGCCCTTGGCTGAAGCTGTTGTTCCGGAAGTGAAGAAAAGCGCTCTGAACTCGTCCGGATCGGTGACTATTTCCCTGAAGGAATGATCCCCGTTATTGATCCTGACTTTTCCATCTAAAATAAGCGTATTAAATCCAACGGTCACGATATCTTTTCCGTCTGAGTTTGTTTTTGATACAGGCTGCGCATCGCTCTTCATTTCAACAAAGCATCTCACTGTCGGAAGCTTTTCCTTTTCCATGAGCTTCTCTATTTTCCCCTTAAGCTTAGGTGAATATATGATACAGGCTGCACGTGCGCGGTTTATCGTAAGCTCGATCTCGTTTTCGGGAAGTTCCTTATCAAGGGGAACTGCTATCCCCGCTCCTATGAGAGCCGTGATATAGGATACGTACCAGTCATACTGGTTCTCTCCTATTATTACGATAGGCTCTCCCTCAAGGCCATATCCCGAAGTGAGAGCTGTTCCGAGAGCATCCACGTCATTGCGGAACTCTCCGTAGGTCCATTCCCTGAAATATTTATCCTTTGGTTTATCCTTATCGAGAATGAACACACGGTCTTTGAAGGTCTCTGTGCCGTAATCCACAAGTTCCCTTACAGTTGCGTAATCGCTTACCGGATAGTGATCCTGCCTTCTGATCACTTTAGGTGCTTTTTCAACGTACTTTTCAAAATCCATCCTGAGCTCATCGATCTTATCGATGTTGTCAAGTTTGAGCTTGGGGATCTTGATTTTAGGAAGCCTTCTTATGTCGTTTAACCTGTTGATAAACTTGCTGTCTTTTTTTGACATTTTTAATTTACCTCCTTGTCAGGCCGCGATCCGGCCTGAAATATCAGGCGTTCTTTCCGCAGCAGTTCTTGTATTTTTTACCGGAACCACAGGGACAGGGGTCGTTTCTGCCGGGTTTCTTTTCGACGTGAACGATCTTAGAGCGTCTGTAATCCTTTACAATCGATTTAAGTTTGTCTTCATCAAATACGTTCAGCCATTCTTCAAGAGTATAAAGATAATCCGCATCCGCCTTTAACATATTGAAGTAGAGCTTTTCATAATCTATGTCGAATACCAGATCCGTATCTTCTGTCACTGACTCAAGATCCTTTTCTTCAGTAAGTGAAGAGTTGATCCCATCCATAAATCCCATAAAGATAACGGGTCTTGCCTCGAATCTTTCAGTAAGTTCACTGAACTTGCCGCTGAGTTTCTCGGGATAGTTTTTAAGTATGCTCTGGTAAACCCTCTGCTCCGTTCCGGCATACTCCTGCCAGAATTCATCGATGGTAGCGTCTGTCTGCTGTTCCATAAGGTCCTGCCACTGCTTTAATAATGTCATAATATTCTCCTTGTTATTTTATTTCATGCCCGCATGGGCTTAGATTTCTGTCAGATCAAAGAAAGGATGTCGCCTACGATCGCAGATCCGGTAGGAAGAGCTCCTGCACCCTTGCCGTAGAACATGGTCTCTCCTACCATATCCCCTACTACGTATACCGCATTGAATTCGTTGGATACGCCTGCAAGAGGATGTGTCTTAGGTATCCCTTCGGGCTTGACGGAGCATTTTACAGTCCCGTCCGGTTTAAGAGTTGCATGCGCGATAAGTTTGATCTTCTCGCCTTTCATCTCTGCCTCACCGATGTCAAGCTGTGTGATATGCCTGATACCGCACCTAGGTATATCCATGGGAGGTATGTACTTATCAAAAAGAAGTGCGATGAGTATGCTCAGTTTATTTGCTGCGTCTATTCCGTCAACGTCAGCTGTGGGATCCTTCTCGGCAAATCCCTTATCCTGTGCATCCTTAAGAACGTCCTCATAGGAAGCGCCCTCTTCTGTCATCTTAGTCAGTATGTAATTGGTGGTTCCGTTAACGATACCCATAACTTCAAGGAAATTGTTGCCTGAAAGCTGCCCCTTTATAGCTGTAAGTACAGGTATTCCGCCCCCTACAGAAGCTTCAAAAAGGAACTTTACCCCATTCTCAGCAGCAGTTTCGTTCAGTTCTTTCCATGAATTTGCGATAGCTGCTTTATTGGCGGATATGACGTGCTTGCCCGCTTTCATGGCTCCAAGCATGAAACCTGTCGAAGGATCTATACCTCCGAGAGTCTCCACGACGCAGTCTATATCCGGATCCTCATATATATCCTCGATTCTTTCTGTGTACAGTTCATCGGGTATATCTTCGCGATGCTTTATATCCAGTATCCTGGTAACTTTCACATCAGCTCCGGTTCTTTTCTGTATGATATCGTGATTGTTCAAAAGAATGTCGTAAGTACCGCCGCCTACTGTACCGCATCCCAGGATCGCAACGTTCAGTTTCTTCATGTCTTACCTCCGTTAAAATGCTCGTTCTGGTTATTCTACTATAATTAAGGTATTAATGCAAGGGAGCTGACTGTTTCAATATGTCAGCCGTTTTATGATATACCGCATACATACCCTGCCTTTAACCATGCAGTCTTGGATTTTTCGAAGGCTATCCTCGGAAAATCATCCTCCTCAACATAGATAGTACCGCATTTGATGAATCCCATTTTGTTAAGAAGATTCTGCATCACATAATTATCTCCATGTGTATCTATCCTGATGTGACCGCCGCTTTTCTCATAAGCCCAGTTGATTATGCATTCTCCTATACCCTTGACAGAGCCGTCTCCCGCCATCCTGTGAACCACAGCATACTGACTGTCATCGAGCCATTCACCGTCCTCTATATTGAGATACGTCGGGTCCGGCCCCCAGACAAAACCAAAATGACCGACAACCTTTCCTTCGTGTTCCACAACGAATCCGGTACCTTCTTCGATGTCCTGCTGTATCCTTTCGGCGCTGGGCCATTTAGTAGGTCCCCATTGATTGGGATTTCCGTGTTCTGCCATGAACTTTCTTGCGAATTCATATATGGACATTACCCTGTCAAAATCATCTTGTCCTATCCTTCTGATATCCATATTAAACCTCCGTGATCTTCACTTCAGATATCCATCATTTGTCATTATATACCACATCAAGGAACTCCCTGACATATTCCGCATATTCTTCAGGTTCCTTAAGTACAGACTCCGCGTGGCCTGCGCCTTTTATAAGCCTGAGGTCCTTGTATCCTTCTGTTTCGGCAACCATCATCTCACTGTGATAAGGCGGAATAAGGTCATCGTCCTGTCCGTGAATGAACAATATGGGTTTCCTGTTTCCTTTAAGGCAGTCTATCGGCCTCATTCCGTTAAAAGAGACCTGGAATCTCAGTTTTATGAAAAATCCGGCAAGTTTAAGGATCGAAACAGGAAGATGTGCAGACCTAAGTCCTCCTTCAAGTACACTCTTTATATCGCTGAACGCGCAGTCACTGACGATAAAATCGATATCAGGCTGATAATTGAGTACTGCTATCGATGTCGCTGCACCGAGTGACTCCCCGTGAAGTCCGAGAGCCTCCATATCCTGGTGGCGGGATATCGTATCCTTTATCAATTCCCTGAGATCCTTTCTTTCACGTACAGTATATGTACAGTACGTTGGCTCATTCAGGCCATGGCCTCTCAGGTCATAGATAACGACGTTGAATCCGAGGTCTATATAGATCTTTGCATATTTCAGAGATCCTATAAGGTTATCTGTATATCCGTGAGATATAATGACGTATTTTTCAGACGGTACGGGATTTATCAGAAGCTGTACGTTAAGAGTATATCCGTCAAAGCTCTGTACCTTGTATGTCTGCTTATCTATGATGTCATACCATCCGATATCTATTCTCTCTTCCTGCCACTCTCTGGCTTCTTCATACGTCTGCCTTTTAATGCCTAGGAGAAGATCAGATAGAAGTCTTCCGGCTATTATGAGGAAAGCGAGCAGTATCAGTATAACTGTAATTATCAAAGTTGCTGGATTCATGTTTCCTATCCTTTCCGGTATCATATCGTAACTTCAGGATAAGGACAGCCTCATATGATTCAGGCTCTCCCTTAAAGTTGTATTATATCATAACTGAAACTTGTAAAACAGTAATTTTTGATATAAAATATGCGGGTAAAAAGAGAACAGAAAGGAAAAGAAATGAGTTTACATGTAGTTTTCGTAGAACCCGAGATACCTCCCAATACCGGAAACATCGCCAGAACATGTGCTGCTACAGATACAGTGCTGCATCTGGTCAAGCCTCTCGGTTTTTCAATAGATGATAAGGCGCTTAAACGCGCAGGACTCGATTACTGGCCTTATGTGGATGTAAGAGTTCACGAGTCCTTAGATGATTTTTTAAGCGTATACGGACCTGAGGGATCTGAACCCCACAGACTTTTTCTTGCCACCACAAAAGGCGGTCACCGGTATACTGATTTTGAGTACCGTGATGAAGATATGTTCCTCTTCGGAAGAGAAACGGCCGGCCTACCCAGAGATTTCATAAGCAGGCATGCTGATTCCGCTATAAGGATCCCCATGAGCGCTTCAACGAGGCTCAGAAGTTTCAACCTTGCTAATTCAGCTAACATCATTCTTTTTGAAGCCTTGAGGCAGCTGGATTTTCCCGGTCTTGAATAAAAATCAAAGCCCCTCCGTCAGACAATGTCAGAGGGGCTTTTTTTATTCCGTAAAGAAGCAGGCGTCACCATATGAGAAGAATTTGTATCTCTCGCTTACCGCTTCCTCGTATGCTTTAAGCACTCCTTCCCTGTTATAAAGAGCACTGACGAGCATGACTAAAGTGGATTTAGGCAGGTGGAAGTTGGTAATAAGCTGATCGACGATCTTATACTCATACCCGGGATAAATGAATATGCCCGTACTTCCATGTCCGGCCGGTACCATATATCTTCCCGTTTCCGGGTCCCGGATCGCAGCCGACTCCACGGTTCTTGTAGATGTCGTCCCTACAGAAATGATCCTTCCGCCGTTTCTTTTAGTTTCATTTATGATGGAAGCTGCGTTCTCGTCGATAAAGTATTCCTCGAAATGCATATGATGATCCTCGACCTTATCGACTTTTACCGGTCTGAATGTGCCTATGCCGACATGAAGTGTGACATAAGCCAGCTTCACACCCATGGCTTCAACTTCTTTCAAAAGTTCTTTAGTGAAGTGGAGCCCCGCCGTAGGTGCAGCTACAGATCCCTCTACCTTGGAATATACAGTTTGATAGCGGTCCTTATCTTCTGCATTATTCGCACGTGCAATATACGGAGGAAGCGGCATCTGCCCTATCTCTTCCAGCCTTTCCATGAAAATACCGTCATATTTGAATTCAACGATCCTGGTACCGTCATCTGAGTAACCTGTGACTTCAGCCCTAAGAAGCTTGCCTTCGGGATAATGCGACTCTGTACCGTCCGGCGCTATGCCGGAGAATACAACGCTGTCTCCGATCTTTAAACGCCTTCCGGGTCTTACAAGGGTCTCCCATCTGTCTGAACTCTGATCACCGTTTTCAGAAGGGAGTCTTTTGCTCAGCAAAAACTCCACCTTGGCTCCTGTTCCTTCCTTGACTCCGAAAAGCCTGGCAGGAAGCACCTTGCTGTTATTCAGTACCAGGCAGTCTCCGGGTCTTAGATAATCCAGTATGTCGCGGAACTTTCTGTGTTCAAGTCTTCCGTCCTTCATATGTATGACGAGGAGCCTGCATTCGTCCCTCTTTTCCGAAGGTACCTGCGCAATCAGCTCTTCAGGCAAATTATAATCAAAATCTTTTACTTCCATCTTGTCTCCATCAAAAGCGGCCCTCTCGGGGCCGCTGCTTATTCAATTACCATCTGTTCTTCGAATTCCGGATACTCAAGTCCGAAATGTCTGTATCCTTCCCGGCTCACCATTCTTCCCTTCTGTGTCCTGTACAGAAGACCTGACTGGATGAGGAAAGGCTCGTTCACATCTTCCAGGGTGACTTTCTCTTCTCCCAGAGACGCTGCGATCGTATCGATACCTACAGGACCTCCTCCGAATCTCTCGATTATCGTCAGGATGATGTCTCTGTCAAGTTTCTCAAGTCCCAGTTCATCAACTCCGAGAGCTTCAAGTCCCTCTCTGGTTATATCGAGGTCTATATTGCCGTTTCCCTTGACCTGTGAAAAGTCTCTTATACGTTTCAGCATCCTGTTGGCAACTCGCGGAGTTCCCCTGGATCTTTTGGCCATCTCATCGAGAGACGCTTCATCGATGCCCACGTTAAGAAGAGATGCGGAACGTCTGAGTATCTTCTTCAGTTCTTCAGGCGTATATAATTCAAACTTGCCTATTACCCCGAATCTGTCTCTCAGAGGGGCTGAAAGCGAGCCTGCTCTTGTGGTGGCACCGATAAGGGTAAACCTTGCAAGGTCAAGTCTGATGCTTCTGGCAGAAGGTCCCTTTCCTATTATGATATCGAGTGCATAATCCTCCATCGCGGAATAAAGTACTTCCTCAACGGAACGGTTGAGCCTGTGTATCTCATCTATGAACAAAACATCGTTATCATTCAGATTGGTAAGTATGGCAGCAAGGTCCCCCGCTCTTCCTATGGCAGGGCCTGAAGTGATCTTGATATCAACGCCGAGCTCGTTCGCAATGATACCTGCAAGCGTCGTCTTACCGAGTCCCGGTGGGCCGTAGAACAGTACGTGATCGAGAGGATCATGTCTTAGTTTGGCTGCTTCTATGAATATCTTAAGATTGTCTTTAACGCCCTGCTGACCGATATAATCGTCAAGGGTCTGAGGCCTGAGCCCTGCTTCCTGCCTGGCTTCACCTATATATGAATTGGTTGATGTGATCCTGTCTTCACTCATTTGCGAACTCCCGATAGTTTATATTAAAATATCAGAAAAGATTTTTAAGTGCTTTTTTGATATATTCTTCTGAAGTAAGTCCTTCATCTCCAACGGATGATACTGCCTTAAACGCCTCAGATCTGGCATATCCGAGACTGATAAGAGCAGCGATCGCTTCTGACCTTGCATCGCCGGATGCTGATCCGTCAGATGCCATGCTTCCCGCGATCTCTCCGGTATCAGTATCGATATCCGCCTGACCTACCTTATCCTTCAGTTCCACGACCAGTCTTTCGGCGGTCTTCTTGCCTACTCCCTGAGCCTTTGAAATAGACTTGACATCGCCCATGGCTATAGCCAGCTTCAGTTCTGAAAGAGGCATAGATCCCAATATTCCCATGGCGCCTTTAGGACCGATCCCGCTGACAGTCGTCAGCAGTTTAAAGAATTCAAGACTCTCTCTGTTATGGAATCCGTAAAGGCTCATACCGTCTTCCCTTACTATCATTTCAGTGAAGACTTGTATCTCATCTCCTTCGGAATGCTTATAAATAGGTGATCCCTGGTGCACGAAGATCTCAAATCCTACTCCTGAACCGGTCTCCACCACTATTCCGTTTTCAACCTGCATGGCTAAAGTGCCCTTGATATATCTTATCATTTATTATCCTTCCAACTAAGTAACACTAAATGCCCTTTCTTATCCTGAGCTCCCTCTTGCCGCCGGAACCTCCCGAGGAGTGGCCGTGACAAATGGCTGCAGCAAGAGCGTCAGCCGTATCATCCGGTTTGGGTACCTTCTCAAGATTCAATATGGTCTTCACCATCTGCTGGACCTGTTTTTTATCAGCTCTTCCGTAGCCCACAAGGGCCTGTTTGATCTGAAGAGGTGTGTATTCACTTATTCTCAGGCCGCCGTCTGCACAAGCCAAAACGGCAACGCCTCTCGCCTCGCCGACCATTATAGCCGTCTTGGCATTATTATTGAAGTAAAGTTCTTCGATCGCTGCCTCTTCCGGCTTATACTTTTCTATTATTTCTTTCAGGCCCTCATGCAGTTCCTGCAGTCTCCTCGGCATCGGTGTATCCTTGTCCGTAAGGATCGAATCATAGGCAACTACCCTGAAACGATTTCCTTCAACGTCCAGGACTCCCCATCCGAGTATGGCATAACCGGGGTCTATTCCCAACACTCTCATGCAACAAGTATATCACAGTGAACATTTGTTTGTCCATAGCCATTTTAGATGCTCATTCCTTATCGTATCCAAAAACTCTCGTTGAATTTATTCACGAGTTATGTTAAAATCTCCGTGAGCATGATTCGAAGACTAGACAATGATTTTTTACTATTCTATAAAAAATTAAAAAGGAGTTTTCCCTATGCGCTATTCAAGACAGAATAAAATCATAGAAATCATTAACAATAATGAAGTAGATACACAGGAAAAGCTTGCTTCCCTTCTTAAGGAAGAGGGCTTTGAAGTGACACAGGCTACCATTTCCCGTGATATTAAGGAGCTTCAGCTCGTGAAGACCCTTTCTTCCTCCGGAAAGTATAAATATGCTGTAAATACTTCAAGCGATCTTCCCCTTACAGACAGGTTTGTCAAGATTTTCAGACAGACGGTCGTCTCCATCGATTCGGCAGAGAACCTTATTATAGTCAAGACTCTTTCAGGTTGTGCCAATGCCGCAGGTGAAGCAATAGATACATCCAGAATGGCTCACATCAAAGGTTCTATCGCCGGCGATAACACTCTTCTCATTATAGTTGATGAAAAAGGCAATGTCCCTGCTATACTTTCAGAATTCAGTTCACTCATGAAAAAATCCGTCAAATAATCTTTAACGGATCTTGAGGCTTCAAATGATCGATCACATCAGTATCAGAAACTTTGCCATCATTGAGAATACGGAAGTTGATCTGAATGATGGTCTTAACATCATTACCGGTGAAACAGGAAGCGGTAAATCCATATTGATCGAGGCTGTCAGCCTGGCTCTTGGGAGCCGGGCTGATTCTTCATGTGTAAGAACCGGAACTGATAAGGCTGTGGTCGAACTCTCCGGAGATCTTGACGGTGAAGATATAGTCATCCACCGGGAAGTAAGTCTTACCGGAAAGAACGTTATCAAGCTGAACGGAGAAATGATCACCTTGGCCGAATTGTCGCGCATCACAAGGAAAATGGCGGATATCCACGGACAATACGATAACCAGTCCCTTCTCGATCCGGATTTTCACATTCATCTTCTTGACAGCTACAGAGCAGACGAGATCAACCCGCTTAAGTCAGAGGTTTCAGCCCGGTATAATGAGTATGCTTCTGTCAAATCAGCTCTGATCAAGCTGCTCAATCATGAAAAGCAGAGCAAACGCGATCTGGACTTTCACAGATTTGAAGCAGAAGAGATAGATAAAGCCTGCCTTGTTCCCGATGAGGATATTATGCTTGATCAGAGGATCGAACTCATGAAGAACAGCGAAAGGATCTACAGTGAACTCGAGACTGTCTATGCTTCCCTTTCATCTGATGGCGCTGCTCTGGATTCTCTGAATTCATCGCTTTCTGCAATGGAAGATCTTGGAAGATATTCATCAGATCTTAATGAAGCCTCGTCGGAATTCACAGATATCTACTACAGGCTTCAGGACTTATCCAGAAGCATTCTCAGTATGAGAGATTCCGTATCCTTTTCCCAGGAGGAACTTGACGAGGCTATTTCCAGAAAGAGCATCATCGATAATCTGAAGAAGAAATACGCCTCATCAATAGATGAGATCCTTGCATACAGGAAGGAGCTGGAAGACAAGATCCGTATCATTGAGAACTTCGATGAGGATAAGGCTGCACTAGAAAAGAAACTTCTGTCCGTAAGGCGCTCCCTCATCAATGCCTGCAGCGAACTCACGGATGCGAGAAAAGCAGCTTCACATGATCTTTCAGAAAGGACTCTTAAGGAATTAAAGGACCTTAACTTCAAAGATGCTGTTATCGACATCTCGGTATCTCCTCTTTCGCAGCCTCAGGAAGACGGCATGGATAAAGTTAAGATACTTATTTCCACAAACAGAGGTGAACCGCTGAAACCGCTTTACAAGGTCGCTTCCGGAGGTGAGATCTCCAGGATCATGCTGGCATTCAAAAATGTGATCAGCAGCTATGATTCCATCCCTACTCTCATCTTCGACGAGATAGATAACGGGATCTCAGGTTATACAGCTTCGGTAGTGGCCGGTAAACTGAAAGAGATCTCTAAAGATCACCAGATAATCTGCATCACTCACCTGCCGCAGATAGCAGCCGCAGGAGATCATAATTACAAAATATATAAAGAAAATGACGATTCGTCGACGTTCACCAGGGTCGAACCGCTCGATGAAGAGTCCAAGATACGTGAGATCGCGCGTCTTATCGGAGGTGCTACGATCACAGAAAATACGCTGATTTCCGCCAGGGAGCTGGTCGAAAATAATTAAATAGAACATTAAAAAGAGCCTGCTAAATTTGTGCAGGCTCATTATTTTTTATATCCTTCCTATAAGCAGTTCCAAAGCCGTAAGTCCATCGATATTGCCTTGCTTTATACTCGTATCTATTTCATACAGCCGGCTTAATATGGACTTTAATTTTTCAGTGCTGAATTTATCTGCCGCCCTGATAGCCTTCTTGATCCTGAATTCATGCACTCCCATTTCTTTTACTATGCCCCGGATGTCCATACCCCTGTCTCTCAGTTCACCTGTTTCAGTCAACAGCTCGAAATGACCTATCATCAGTCCAAGCACGGGGAAAACGTCGTTTCCCGAGGACACTATATTATGGAGCAAAGCAAAAGCGTCTTCCTTCCGGTTTGAAGAAAGATGATCAAGAAGGTCGAAGACGTAAGTGTCCAGATCCCCCATTACAGCTCTGTCAACGTCTTCCTTTTTTACCTTTCCTTCGGCAAGACTGACGATCTTGTTAAGATCGGAATCCATGTTCATCAGCCTGTAATCCGAATCCTTGTGATAGTAGCCGGATATCTCGATTATATAGTCCGCAGTGGATCTGTCTATTACCAGACCATTGACTTTGAAGCGTTTCTCTATGAAAGCCCTCAATGCGGGTCTGTCAAGGGGACAGAAATCATAACAATGCGCTTTTGACAACAACAGTTTATTAAGTCTGGATCTTTTTTCTCTCCTGTCCTTTGGATCATTTATCACCTTTGATGTGCTGAAAATGAGTATCGTACCGGGATTGGGCTCATCAAGATACTTTTCAAGCGCTTTTATCTGACTGTCTCCGAAACCCTTTGCATTGTCCTGCCAGAGCGGCGGGAATTCCTTGACCCAAACAACTCTTCTGGAAGAAAACATGGATACGGTCTCGCATGAGCTTATTATGTCTTCCATAAGTACGTTTTCCGGATCCGGCCTTTCAAAATCAGCTGCGGCAAAAGATCCGGATACATATTTCCCTGCAATGGTGTTTACCGCCCAGTCGATCAGGTAGTCTTCTTCCCCATACATGTAAAGTACCGGCCAATCGATCCCTTTCTTAAGGTCTACAGCAAAGGTCTTGAAAGCGTGTTCAGTTTTATTGTTATAGTAATCCGCCATACGTCTCACTCTCTTTATATCATCAATATGATTTTACTATCATCTCCGAATTAATGTCAACATCAATCATTGGCTGCACCCTTATCCGGGCTCTCTATCATTACATGTATATTTTTTATTACGGTTCTTCCCTTCACTCTCGCAAGGTCCAGACCTACAGCTCCCATTTCATCGTTTCTGAAAACCATTATACCCCGGCTGTTCAGCCTTTCCAGCGTTTCCTTCCCGGGATGACCGTAGTTGTTTTTCCCTACCTGGATCACTGCGATATCGGGCAGGACCGTATCAAGAAGCTCATCTGATGTGGAGCCGTTTGAACCATGGTGACCTATGTTCAGAACATCAGCCCTGAGTTTTGCCTCGCTTCCTTTTGATCTGTAATAATCGATCATTTTTTTCTCGCCTTCCATATCCAGATCTCCCGTTACCATTACTTTGCAGCCGCCATAATATATTATAAATACGGAGGATTCCTCATTTCCCTGTTTATCGTCTTTGACGTCGACCGGCCAGACAGTCTCAATGTAAACATCTTCAGACAAATTGATTATATCTCCGCTTAAGGACCTTGAAGACGGAGCCGGCGATCTGTAACACTCCTCCAGTTCGTATAAACCTTTGATATGGTCGCTGTCCTCGTGTGTCGCAAGTGAGGTGTCTATTCTTTTGACACCGTTCTTTATCAGATATGGTTTGAGGACTGTCTTTCCTATATTTCTGTCACGGTGTCCCCCTCCGTCGATCAGAACATTGATACCATTTGATCTGACATGTGTGCACGCTCCCTGTCCCACGTCAACAAACACTATCTCATCACTGCCTAAAGGTTCGTAAAGGATGATACCTGAAACAAGCGCAAAAGAGATTATCAGGATCATGACAGTATTTCTGTTTTTCCTGTCTTTTCTGATATCCACTATTCCGGCATATTCAGAGCAAAGGAACAAAACTACACATATGGCCATTATTATAAGGGAAGAAGGCGGTCTTACCACGTCAAACGACGATCTGCCTCCGAAAGTAAGAAAGGTGTTGATCCAAATGATCATTTCGGTCACTGATGACGCAGGTATATACAGAAGCGGCATCATTATACCCCTTCCTGCCAATGATGATACTGCAAAAAATCCAAATGTCATAAAGGACAAAGGAATAGCGATACCTGATGCATAAATTACCGGTATATTTATCAATACCGAAAAAGGTGAAACGTAATTGAATACATAAGCCTGGTATAATGTCAGCGACAGATTTACGGAAATGGCCTGTCTCAGCGTTTCCGGTATCTTTTCCGGAAGACGCTTCCCTAGGACATCTATCGACGTTATGGCAAGGAATGACATCTGAAAACCCGTCCCATATATTACGTACGGGTTGGAAAGGATCAGGATCACTGCAGCCAGACTCATGGCTGTCAGACTGTCATACCTCAATTCTTTGATTTTTGCAGCATTCTTCAGCGCGATCATCAATTCTGCCCTGAATACCGAAGGGCTCCACATGGTAAGTGTACCGTACGTATAAAGAAGAAAAGCAAGAAAAACCATGCCTGAAACGCTTCTCCGGTTCCCGCTCAGTTTTTCATATATCGAATACAGCAATCCTACATGAAGCCCTGAAACTGCAAGCACGTGCGCAGTCCCGTTTCTCCTGAAGTCTTCCTTAGTCTCCTCTTCTATTCCTGCCGTGTCTCCGAACAGCATCCCCATGATCATACCCCTGCTGCTTTCAGGCAGTTTCTTTTCAAAAGAATGCCTTATTCCGGCCAGAAGCAGCGCATATTTAAGATCTGATCCTGCTCTGTCATCACAAACATCAAACGATGATATATTTCCGGTAAGGAACAGACCGGAACTTCTGATGTATTTTCTGAAATCGAAACAATGTGGATTTCTTGCCGGATCGCCGTAAGAAAGTTTAGTTGTATAAGATATGGTTTTTCCTGTTTTTGCCCATAAGTCAGGATCATTACCGTAATACTGCAGCCTGACTTTGAATCCACCCGGATCCTTTACGATAAGAACGCTTCCTTTTTCTTTTTCCCTGACAGACAGTATAACTCCGGCATGGCTGACGGTATCTTTATCTTCAGATGCTTTTCCCGGTACCCAAAGATCCGGAAAAAATGACGTGATCAAAAAAACGGTGACCGTAAGGATCACCGCAAACAGAAACAATTTTCTTCTCATGCGCCTTTCCTTTCCAATGCATAAGACGCATAAGCTCCATAACAGTTTTAATTATATAACAAATCAAACTAATTTACAACAATGAGGATATTGTGCTATAATACTACTATCTATATAAAAATTTTAAGAAAGGTGGGATTATTTTGGGAAACAATAACAGTACAGGCTCAGGCCCTTTCCGTTCCAGAAAATCCAGGCAGGCATCAGCTGCAAGCGAAGCCCCTCAGGCTCCCGGCACTTCTGATACTGCCATGACAACGGAATCGAGGACAGCCCGTAACAAGAAAAAGAAAAAGAAAAAACATATATTCCTGAAGGTATTGGCCGCTCTCGTGTGTCTTGGTCTCGTCTGCTGTATCGTTGTCGGTGCATACGTTTATAAAACTATCAAAAATGCACCTGATATCGAAACTGATGACATCTACAGTCTCCTTTCGCAGACCTCGACGATCTATGACAGGGACGGCAATGTAATAGATAATATCTTTGGAGATAAGAAGAGGACCATAGTAAGTATCGATGAGATCCCCGTACATGTCCAGGATGCTTTCATCGCTATCGAAGATAAGACTTTCCGTACTCACCACGGATTTAACATCGTGCGTATTTTCGGTGCTATCTTCAACAAGGTGATACACGGAGGAGATATCGGAGGCACATCCACCATCACGCAGCAGCTGGCGCGAAATCTGTATCTTGAAGATACGATGATGGAGCGATCCCTCGACCGAAAGATCAAGGAAGCCTACTATGCATATATTCTGGAACAGCGATTGTCAAAGGACCAGATCCTGGAGGCTTATCTTAACACTGTAAACTTCGGCAGCGGATACGGTATTGCTTCCGCAGCAAGAGACTACTTCGATAAGGACGTCAGCGAGCTTACCCTCGCCGAAGGAGCTGCCCTGGCCTGTATGCCTAACGCTCCGTCATATTATGCCCTTGTACTGACGCTCTATTCAAACGATCTCGGAGAATTTGCTGACAAGGTATTATATACCGAAGGTAATTTCACGTACGTCTGGAACGACAGATGCAAAGACAGAATGGATATATGTCTCGATTTCATGCTCGAACAGGGTCTCATCACTCAGGAAGAATATGATGAAGCCATCAACGTTGAGATCAAGGACATCGTCAATCCCAACCGTGATGATACTGCTGATATATCCAGTTATTTTGCAGACTTTGCAATCGAGTCTGTCGCAAATGACTTCATGACGCAGTACAACTTAAGTGAGCAGGAAGCTTATAATAAAGTTTATAACGGCGGTCTCAACATTTATACGACCCTTGACTCTCAGGCACAGTCTGTCCTTGAAGCCGAATTCGATGATCCGAGCAACTTCCCTTACCCTGCTTATTACAGCACAGACGGAGACGGTAATATCATTTCACCATCTACCGGCAACGTACTGATGTATAAATACTCCAATTACGTAGCCAGCGGTTATTTCTGGGTAGAGGAAGGCGCGTACAAGCACAATGATGACGGCTCGCTCACGCTTTATACGGACAAATGGCTTAAGTTCTACCCTACCACAGTAGGCGATCATGATGACATTTCGATTGAAATGCCTGATATGTACTATTATGGCAGCGATGATCACATGTATGCTGTTAACGGCGGCTACATAAATGTTCCTCAGGGTTATAACGAAACTGATGAAGAAGGAAACACCACTTTCGTTCCCTATAAGTCATGGGATGAAGACGGAAACGTGATTATCAGCGCCAAGTTCATGGAGGACTACCCTGATTTCTTCGGTCATTACGAAGGCTGGCTCATCACGAAACAGTACACATTAAGATCAGAACTGATACAGCCTCAGGCTGCCATGACCATAATCGATAACAATACCGGTGCTATCGTAGCAATGATCGGCGGACGCGGAGTTGAAGGAAAGATGCTCTATAACAGAGCAGTAAATCCCAGACAGCCCGGCTCCTCCATAAAGCCTATTTCCGTTTATTCCGCCGCTCTTCAGAAGTCATATGAACTTCAGGCTGCAGGTAAAAAATGGGACTACGTTGAAACCAAGTATGACAAGCAAGGAAAGAATCTGTGGGGAGATTACATTACCGCTGCATCCATCGTAGTCGACGAGCAGATGACAGTTCAGGGCAAGGACTGGCCTAAGAACTCAAATTATGCTTATACTGGCGTACAGACATTCAGAACGGCTCTTCAGCAGTCCATCAATACCTGTGCGGTCAAGATCCTCGCTCAGGTAGGAGTTGATTACTCTTATGCACATGCGGAGAAATTCGGACTTACTTCCCTCATTCCTGAAGGCGAAGTAAACGATAAGAACCTTGCCGCTCTCGGAATGGGCGGTATGTCAGAGGGAGTTTCCACCCTTGAGATGGCTTCAGCCTACTCCGTCTTTGTCAACAACGGCATACATAAGAGCTACTACTGCTATGATAAAGTACTGGACAGAAACGGTAACACAATTCTTGAACCTAAAAAGACTGAAACAGAAGTTCTGAATCCGGGAGTAGCATGGATCATGCGTGACATTCTCCAGACCGTAGTTTCACAGGGTATAGCAGGAAATGCTGCCATCTACGGTGAAAACGTCGGAGGAAAGACCGGAACCACAGGCTCACAGGATGATAACTACGATATCTGGTTTGATGGTTTTACCGCAAATTATACAGCTTCTCTCTGGATAGGAAACGACGTGCATATAGCATTAAGTGAAATGTCACCGAGAGCCGCCCTTCTCTGGTCTGAGATAATGAGTCAGATCAACGGTGCACTGGGCGGAGAATATTCCGGAAGACCTTCTAATGTAATCACGGCCAGCGTTAACGGCAGAACTGACTATTTCACCAAGGGAACCGAAAAGAACGCAGGAACAAACGGTAAGTTTACTGAAGTTCCCATCTGTAAAGATACCGGGCTTCTTGCTACTCCTGATTGTCCTAATGTTGAAACGAGATCAGGATATATGATCAGTTCAACTGACAGCAGCAGTACAAGTTCTGTAGTCAGCACCCTTCCTAATACTTACTGCTACATGCATAATACAGATCCATCTAAGTATCCTATAGATTCCAAGTATCAGGAAGAACTCGATAAGTACACGAAGCAGCGTGAAGCGGAGAAAGAAGAGGAAGCCAGAAAGGCATGGGAAGCTGAACGAGAGAATCACAAGACTTGGGTTATTGATGTTCCCGGACAGGAAGCACAACCGGCTGTATTATATACGCAGGAAGAATTTGATGCCTATGTTGCAGAACATGGAGAAGAACCTGAGTGGGCAGTCGGAGATGTAAAAGAACCCGAAGTTCCTGAAGTGCCTGATCAAGGACATTACGAATATGAAGAAGGCTATCGTGACGGAGACTTCCACTACCCATGATGATCGACATTCAAAACAATAAAGCTGCGGTTAAAATGATATGTACCCAGAATCCTGGACACATAGAAATATGAATTAGGTTAAGCAATTGGATGCTTTCCTGTATTTTACAGGAGGCATCCATTTTGTTTTGGATTGGATCCTTTCATTGTTGTAGTAAT
>Ga0256405_10002338_pt1 | contig 44243 bp, 35 predicted proteins | sample RumenRJG_02DNA_FD_189096 | JGI IMG/M metagenome (GOLD analysis project Ga0256405, IMG submission 189096) | Bovine rumen microbial communities from Lethbridge, Alberta, Canada - RJG_02 | ecosystem: Host-associated > Mammals > Digestive system > Stomach > Rumen | place: Canada: Alberta... | reverse complement strand
AGCCATAGGCACGGACGGTGGGCACGGACTCTTAGGCAGTCTGATGCAGATGCTTATGACCATGCTCATGCTGACGATGAAGATGGAAGGCAAGAGCCGCGACGAGAAGATGGCGGCTATCAACGAGGCGGTCACCCAGCGACGCATCGACCTCAGCAGCATGACGCCCAACCTGAAGTCGGCATCACTGACTGTCACCGAAGGAGGAAAGGCCGTCCTCGTCACCCACGACGGCAAGAAGGAGTACCGCCATGAACTGACAGCCGAGGAGCAGCAACGCCTGACCGCCATCCTCAATGGAGACGGCGACGATACTGCCAAACGGCAGAAAATCGGCAGTCTTGTCAATGCCGTAACCTTCAGCCAGCAGGCTTCCGAGAACTATGAGCAGATAGCCTCCGAGCGTCAGTCGCAGGAGCAGCATCTGCAAAGAAAGTAACATCATCTATTTCATACAACTATGATCAAAGCAGAAGTAAACATCACGGGCACTGTCCGACGCAGTGCCTCCATCCGTACCGACAGGAACAACCAGCCTTACGTGTCCTTCGTCATGTCCGTCAGCCTTGCCGACGGCAGTGGCACCAGGGACATCCGTGTTTTTGTGTCAGTGCCACAGGCCCGGCAAAGTGACCTGAGCGTCTACACCGAAGGACAACGTGTCACGGCAAGCGGAGCCATGGACATCCGCCGCAAGGACGACGGACTGAGTTTCTATCTCACCGCCCGATTGGTGACCGCAGAGAACGTGCCCGCGTTGGATGCCATCTCCGGCACACTCTCTTTCCGCGGCTATCTGAAGAAGGAGAACATCTTTGATGAGCGCACCTCGAAGAACGGCCGTCCTTATCTTCTGTTCTCCGCCTACTCATCCGAGAAGGTCGGTGATAACTTCGTCAGTACGTGGGTCACCTTCATGCGGTTCCCGGAGAAGAATGCCACCGTTGAGAGCATCAAGCCCGATTGGCTGCGTCCGCGTGCCCATGTGGACATCAGCGGTGACCTGCGCATCTCCTTCTACAAGGAGGCGCCGAGTCTCTCGTGCATCGTCCGTGAGATGACAGAGCATATCAACAATTCTTGAAACCAACCATCACTACTATGAGAAAGAACTACACGCCCAACCCCGACGGCCTGAGTGCCGAGGACAGAGCCCTGAATGTCTTTGCCGACATCATGATTGACAAGATCAAAAATCTCCAGCAGGACTGGAAGCAGCCTTGGATATCTCCCGGTGCCGCCCAACTGCCCCGCAACCTCAATGGCCGCAACTACAATGGCATGAACAGCATCATCCTGATGTTCATGCAGGAGAAGAACCACTGGCAGACATCCCGCTATGCCACCTTTGACCGCATCACGGATATGAACTATGCCAAGGACAAGGACGGCAAGCGACAGCACATGCTTACGGATAAGGATGGCAACAAGCTGCCTTTCGTCCGTATCAACAAGGGAGAGAAGAGCACACCCGTGATGATCACTACCTTCACCTGTGTACACAAGCAGACCAACGAGCGAATCAAATACGACGACTATAAACAGCTCGATGCCAAGGAGCGCAATGAGTTCTCGGTTTTCCCCAAGCAGCATGTCTATAATGTGTTCAACGTTGACCAGACCAACCTGAAGGAGGCGCGCCCTGAACTCTACGAGACCTACCGCAAGGAAGCCCAGGGAACACTGGAGCTGAGCGACAAGGGCATGGCGAGTCTGCCGGAGATTGACGCGATGATAGCCAAGGACCTCTACGTCTGTCCCATCAAGCCCACAGCGGGCAACGATGCCTACTACAGTGTGGCGCGCGATGAGATCATCATCCCGGAGAAGGCACAGTTCATCGACGGCGAGTCTTTCTACAGCAACCTCCTTCACGAGATGAGCCATGCCAGTGGCTCCCCGGACCGCCTCAACCGCATCAAGCCTACCCAGGACCGAGCGAGTTACAGCCGAGAGGAGCTCGTGGCAGAGCTCACTGCCGCCCTGGTGTCCTCACGCTACGGCATGGCCAAGCATGTGAAGAGCGACAGTGCCGCTTATCTGAAGTCATGGCTCGGCAGTCTCAACGAGGACCCGGAGTTCATCAAGACCACGCTCAATGATGTCAAGCGGTCGGCATCGTTCATCACACAGCGCATGGAAGCCGTCGGCGAACGGCTCAGGCGTGACGGCTGGAACGCTGACTTTAAGGACATCCGCGAGCAGAACAAGACGTTCACGCCGTTGTTCCGCAGCGATGCCAAGTCGGCAACGGTCTCACAGGAGGCAGCCGAGAGTAGACAGGAACAGCCGGTGAAAGCGGAGAGTCAGGTGTTGGAGGCTGTCTCTGCCAAGAGTGCCGAGCAAGCCCGATTTCACCGTTAGACTCTTTGAGCCCAGTCTTGAAGCCGAAGTGCTGTTCACCTTCGGACAGGAGCATGAGGCATGGATGTATTTAGGCAGGTCTTCGCTATTGATAGACAGGGACACGGTCCTATACATGCTTCGCCAGAAAGGCTCAATGCCCGAAGGCCACCGATGGGGAGATGCTTTTCCAGCCGTCGTCAACCACACCAGTTCCGGCATGGCACGCAGGCATCCTGACTTCCATGCTGCCAAACATGGTGACTACGAGGCTGCCTTGCGGCTGGTCGATGCCTTCGTGAAAGACAGTAAGATAGCCGACATCGCGCAGCGCTATCCCCATGCTCACATTGTCTACAACCACAAGATGCAGGGTGGGGACATCAACATGATACCGGCGGCATACGCTGCCAAGTTCTCAGCCATCGGCATGACCGTCGACCACAACATCATCGCCGTGACGGACGTCTCCCACACCAACGCCACCGATCTCAGCCGCATCAGCAAGCGCATGCGGTTTGAGGGTGAGGTTAGGCAAGGCATGGACTATATCATCTTGGACGACTTCATCACCTCCGGGGCAGAGCTCCGCGACCTTCGAGATTATATCCAAAGCCGGGGTGGCAACGTGGTGCTGATGACGACCTTCGGGCATGGCAGCTTCGGCAAACTTCAGGACATAAGAATTGACAGTAAATACATAGAGCGACTCAACGCGTCGGGTATCACCGACCAAGATTTAAGAAAATATGGAATTGCATCAGAAATCGGGTGTCTCACCCTTGGAGAAGCCGCAAGGCTCTCACGACTGGTTAACGCCAGAGCAAAAGCAGAAGCTGCACGACGCAGCGCAAGCGTTCAACGAACAAGCCTTGAACAGCTCTCTCTATCAGGAATGGCAGGAGAAATTCCGCGAGGCGGGGTTCAAGGTATCGAAAATGAGAAGATAAACGAGACAAGTAAAACTATCAACGGTGGGGAGCAGCGGGCAGCCAAAGGCTTGAAGCGATGACGGCATTCTGCTGTTCCTCGCCCTAAAAGACAGAAGATGAAGAAGAAAAGCATCCTATTGTTCCTGCTTGCCATGACTGCGGTAGGAATGTACGCCAACGATGGAGTAGGCACCGAGCCTGACGATTCTCTGCGCCAGCAGCAAGTCAACTGGCAAGAGGACTGTGGCGCATTGTCAGCCAACAAGAACGACTATGCCGGCCTGAATGCGCTCCGCAGTCGTATGGCATCTGCCACAACCTCCGATGACAGCGCAAGTGACGACTCCCTCCAGTTATCCGTTGGTGTCCCTGTCTATTTCTATTTCAAGCTGAACACAGCACAGCTGGTCACCAAGTCGCAGTTGGCAAACCTCACAGAGATCGCCAAGTATGCCAAGGAGCATCATCTGACCATCCACATCACGGGGGCAGCCGACGAAGCTACCGGCACCGCCAAGCGAAACCGTGCGCTGAGCATAGCCCGTGCCCGGTACATCGCCAAGCAGTTCATCAACAATGGTATCGAGAAATCGCAGATGAAGGCCGTCAGTCTTGGTGGCATCCGCCAATTTGCACCCAAGGAAGCCAACAGGTTTGCGATGGTGGTGCTGAAGGAATAAGTAAAGTGTGTTCAACGAAAACACACCAAACAAAGTTGCTCGTAGATTACGGGCAACTTTGCTTTCTATTATTTTCATTATGAAACAATCGTATTCTATAACAAAAAAAATTATTCTGGCTCTATTTCTTTTTCTATAGTTGTGGATAAAACATCTACATCTAAATTCGTTACTTCTTCCTCTGCTATGTTTCTCTGCTCACCATTAACCTTCCGAAGATATGAATTGCTGCTATGAGCAAATAAATTATTCATTTCATCATTTGAAAAGCCAATTAATTTTAGCACACAACAAATCAAGAGTTTTCTCAGTTTGTGGTTTAAGTTATATAATTCCTTACCATGTAAAACATGTTTTTTCTTTCCGGATGGTAACAAATGCGATAAATGGTTTCGCGTGTCTTGAATAAAAGGAATATCATCTACAGAAATTTCTTGAATATGAATATCTGAGAATTCTTGAATGAGGTTCTTGATAATATTCGATAGTTTATCCTCCTTCCTAAATCGGCAATAGAATCCTTCTATAGCTTGGCACAAGATCAAAAAATCATTTGCATCAAAGTATCCCTTATGACTTATACTGTCAATTAAATGTGCGCGAATAGGGAAAAGCTCTTTTTCTCCAAACCACTTAGCTATAATCTTGCTAAATGAATCTTTTATTGTATCAAAAACAAAAAGGTATTCCCAAAAGCGAACATTTACTTTCCTTGGATATTTTCTTCCAATAACTTCAATTAATTTCTCCGTCGTCTTCTCATCCTTATCAATAAGCCAAAAATGAGAGCATTGAATAGGTGTAAGTGTTGCAAAAGACAGAAATTGCTCAAAAGAAAACACTTTTCTCTTAGCTTCCTGCATTGAAATAGGTAATGAAAAATCAAAGTGTAACATTGACTCTTGCTCTATTTCCATTTTAAGGCCATAATTATCCTCGATAATCTTTATTTGGCTTGCAATCTGTAACTGACAACCATCTTCAATGGGAACAGAAACTTCATTTGCATCTCCAGTATTTGTTGTCCATGAAATTCCATTTCCTTGCTGACAGAATTTTAAGCAGTTTGGTCTATACCATAAAGAGAGTTCTGGTATACATACTTTTACATTATAATTTCTCTTTTCATCCCATGATTTAAGATGTGCGCCAATAACAGCCACTTGAACGTTATATCTTACAATAGAAAAAGAGCATGAAGTATTTTGTGAAATACCCACTTCGAGTCCGAAAATACTTATCGGTGTATCATTTGAATCAACACCCCAAATAGTCGAAAGCTGTGAATTATTAGAAGATGATGACAAAAAATCATTGTCTTCTAATTCACCTATACTTTCAAATACAACATCTCCATTAGATAATATTGACATTGATCCAGGTACTCTGCGAGATGGAGTATCGGACAACCACCAAAATCCCTTATAAGTATTCTGTTCATTCATTATTATTGGTATTTATAGTACAGTCTAATATGTTTCTTATTTCGTTCTCTATTTTCTCGACCTCTCCACTTCCTGTTGTTGATAATCGCAACACGGGAATTTTATATTTGCCGAGGATAGAGTTCTTTAGTAGGTCTCTTTCTTCTTGCTTAGTACCTTTGTGGTGATATGCAAAGCCATCTACCTCTATGACAAGAACAGGTTTCTTGCTTACTCTATTCTCAATCAAGAAGTCAACATGACTCCACGAGGCACGAGCAAATTTATACTCATCCTCTGTTAGCAACGATGTGTCGCTAATCAAAGAACTCAAATGGTAATGCGGTATTACTTCGAGGCATGACAAGTCGTCATTCTTCTTTAGAATTGTTGAAATAACATTATAAGCTATGTTTTCGGAATCATATTCCGATACGCTATTCTTGCCATCAAGAAATTTCTTTCTCTGCTCAGCATAACTGGCATATAGCAGGTCAAAGATGGAATGTAGATGGCCACTCTCCACCTTGCCATGATTGTAATCTATATAGGCAATAAGGTCCTTAATATTACCATCAGGATTATCATTGCCGTTCGTAATCAATACAAATTCCTTCTTCGCCCTTGATACTGCAACATTAATTAGATTGGCATTATCAACAAAATCGTTGTAGGTATCGGCAACAGTGCTCATTACAATGATATCCTTCTCACGCCCTTGATACTTGTGTATGGTATCAGCTTCCAAGCTGTTGTCATTTACATCTTTGTGGAACAGCATCGCCTGACCCTTGTAGGGAGTGATGATTCCTACATCTTTTAATGGAACGTTAGGATTTGCTTTTAGCAGCTCTTTGAACTCATCGACTTCTCGCTGATTACTCACAAAAACTTTATCAGCATTGGTTACACTGCGCGAATGATTACCACGAACTGTCTTTATGACCCTCATCGGCAATATGTCATCGTTAGCGGCTGTCATTATTACCAACTCGCCACCATAGAACTTTTGATTACAAAAATCAATTATCTGTGGTGCACAACGATAATGTTCACGCAATAGTGTCTGAGGTGCATTAGGAAAAACATTGACAATAGATGAAAGGAAACTATTGGTCGAGCAATCATATTCCTTATCTATATGATACGTCTTAGCAATTTCTTGTAACCTTGGAAGATCATCCTTGCTTATAATATTAGGGAGCTGCTTTAAGTCACCGACAATAACCGCTTTCTTGGCTTTGGATAAGGCAAGGGCGGCTGACTCGACTGGAACCTGCGAAGCTTCGTCCATGATGAGGTAGTCGAATGTGTGCCCTGGCAAACTTGATGTTGCCGAAAATGTTGTTGACAGTACTATGGGATATTCCTGTGATACCGCATCAGATTTTTTCCATAAGTCCTGACTATCGAATTTAGCACGTTCCTTCTTTCCGCCTTCATAATTAATATACAAGGCTGCTTTTAAGGCTCGCATGGATAATGATGCCTGTTTCTTTAGAAGTTCTCCTGCGTGATTATCTTTCAAGAATTCCGTTAATTCATCAATCTCAGACTGTAATTCCTCTTTCCTGACTTTATAGAAAAGAGCTTTAATGTCCATTAAAACATCTTCATCGGACATACTATTAGCCTGTTTTCCAAAGACTTTCTTCAATCTGTTTTTCATAAACAGATTCTTGAAGAACATCTTAAGCCTCTGCCATAACGATTGACTAATGTTTTCCTCCTCTTTCTTAATATCCAGCAACACCCATAGCTTAATGAGCTCATCACTGGGAATAGCTACCATGTCTTCGAGCTTAGTGCTATCATAGTCATTCTCATGATAGAAATGCTCACTTTCAATCTCAATTGCCGCAAGCTCCTGTTTGTCTTTAGCAAGCAAATTTTGTTTCTCAAAGATCTCCTGCAATTTCTTTGACACACTATCAATAATGTTGAGCGTATCTTTAGCCTTGTCATCCTGCCAATCGGACATAGTAGGATAGGGAGTTTGGCCGGACTTGATGAAATCATTGCGGTTATCAGATTTACCAAGTTCTGCGACTATAAAGCCAAGGCCTTCCTTGTCAAGTTTCTCCTTGACATTCTCAACAGCAGAATTATTGTTGCTTACTATTAGAACCGTCTGTTTGCGGGCTATGATATTGGCAACAATATTCAGGATCGTCTGGGTCTTACCCGTTCCAGGAGGCCCTTGAACAACGCTTATCTGAGACTTAAAGGCATTTTCAACAGCAGCCATCTGACTCAGATTACTGTAGAAAGGGAATAGCAGATGGTTATATCCTTTCTGATTGTCCTTCATCATCTTGGGCTTAAGATAACACCCCAAGGTGGTGTTTTCGTCAACGAAGTCTATTTTCTCATACTTATCATGCAAAGAGACAGGACCGTTCTCTGTCATTATGCACTGAACACCAGAAATATCCTTAAAGTAATTGAATAGGCTTTTTGCAGTTTCGTCAGCCAACACTGACTTTGAGATATTCAAATAGTTTTCATCGTATTCCTTTAACTCACCCGACTCAAACTCTATACGATAGTAACGATGGAAATGATGACGATATTCCCATATCTGCTTAGGATTAAAACAAGCTCCCATCTTGTTTGTAATCCTGCAATCGACAGTACTTATTATTTTTGGCGATTTCAGTATATTTACATCATGGTTGGCCAGATGATAAGTCTTGCCATTATTGAACCTTACCCAATAGACGCCATTTCGGTCTTCGTTCATGGAGACAATCTGTTGAGTCTTTGGCTCGCCTTTAATTAGTATGAGGTCGGATGTTTCCATTGTAATTCTTTTATAATACCACTTCGTTTCCACACCACTATGTCCAATCGAATCTAATATCCTGAGCAAAAGTAAATTTGCGGAGGACATTGAGATATTGAAAATTAGTGTTATCTCCTAAATTTTATCAATTCCTCACCATTCATATAAATAGGAGTACCCTTTGCATATTCCACATTTTTCGCTTTCTCCTTTTCGATAATCGCTTCAATGTCGAAGTCTCCAAGCGTTATCTCTTCATCGAAGAAATAACAGAAATATCTGTCGTGCTGTGGATTGAGATACCCTTGGCTTATCATCTGCTCACGAGTTAATTCACCTGTATTCTTCACACGAAACGCCTTGTACACTTTCTTCTCACCATCCATATACAGAATGACGAACTTGGCGTGCTTCACGTATTCGCGGCTCTTCACCACACCGCCATGCACGTCCTTGCCAAGGCGTACGTTGTAGGCATCATCTCGCTTTCCGCCTTTTCTGCTGAATATCCAATTTAAATGATCCATGCCGTTCACGATGCCAATGAGAAATGTTGTCTTGGGGTAGTTCTCCAAATAGTGCATTGTGAGAAACTGTTTCGGAATAACATCGTGCGGACGTGGCTCTACGATTGGCATCTCGTCTTCGGGTAAAGTCCTTGGGTCTACGCCCAGCGGACACTTGGCAACATAAAACGCTTGCCGTAGATTGAACATCACGGCTTCGTTCTCATCGGTGATTTCTTTCATCATCTTCTCACCGAGAGCTGGGTCCTTCAGTACTTTCTCGTAGTATTCCTTTTCTTTCTCCGGCTTGCGTAGGGCGAGCGAGAAATACTCCTGGTCGCTGCCTTCTCGGTTGTCGAAGGGATGATATACTTTACCAAGCAGTGACTGGAAATTTTCCTTAATGTAAACTTCTGGATTGACATCGCTCTTGGCGGTCATGGCGTAGAACTCGAAATTTTCCTTTAGCATCTGCTGGATTTCCTTGCGGAACATCTTCCGAACCTTACTGCGCCACTGCACCTTGCTTGCAGAGTGGTTGCGTCCGTAGAGTGCCACCACGAAGAGGAAGTTCACGTCGTAGTGTGCAAGCAAGAACGTGTCTCGGTCGAACAGGCGGTTCTTAAACTGGCGGCTGAGGTAGTATTGTTGTCTGCGCTTATCTGCTTCCTTGTCGCTGTCTATTAGCTTGATGTCATCTTCAGGCTGGAGCACATTTTGGTTGGCAGAGATGAAGAAGTTGGGGATGATGTTGTAGCCTTCGGTCACATCGTCGCGTAGTTTCACATGACCGCTCTGGTCTTCCACCTTGCCGTCGTTAAAGAGGTCGATGTTCCATTGTATCACGTTTCGTGCGTAAGTAAACTGCTTGTATATTGATTCCTTGCCGAGGGTGTTGCCACGTTTGTAATATTTGGAGTCGCCGATATAGTAAATGTTGTCGTCCGTGTCGTTGTTCGTCAGCTCCTGGTATTGATAGAGATGATCCACTCGCTTGCCGTCGGGCTGGTCTTTCAATTCCTTGGGCAATTTCTGGTCACCAGCTATCAGTTCGTCGATGATGGCTTCAAACACAATGTGGAAACTCTTCACCAATAGGTATTCCCTTTGGTCTACGTTGAGCATGATGTTGTCAGGACGGCCGAAGAAAGCATAGCATAGTTCCCATAGCTCCAATGCTTTGTCGGAAAAGTATTTATACTTGATTTGTTTCAACCTCCGCTTTCCGTAGCCGCTTATATATCTCGCAAACTTATCGCCTCGTATCAAGGGGAAGTTAACGTTGATGCTTACAGGGAAACCGTACTTGTCGTGCATGTGCTGGAGGATGCTATAATAGATTACAAGCAGCTCCTCATCAAAGTTTATCTGCCGTTTCTTATTGATGGGGTTCAGATAAATTACGTCCTGTCGGCGTGTCCCGCTTATACTTTCCTGTATTACGGCTTGGCTTCGGCTGATGGTGCGTGTCCAGTTTATCTTGTTGTAGCCGGAATGAAGGTTCTTCACGATGAACATCACGAAGCTCTCGTTCCGTTTGTTCCACTCCTGCAGGGAGAGCAGCACGTCAAGAAACGTATTTGCCTTGCGCTTCCTGGTGTGTCCCATCATCGGGGCTTGCTTGTAGAGCACGATGCTCGACTGCCGTTTGCCGTCTTCCACCCGGTCAAACTCATGGTCGCGGAATACAGTGATGGCTCGGTATATCCACACGCTCAAGTTGTAGATAAATGTGTGTTCCTCGGTGGTCAATCCCTTGCAGTCCTCGGCATTTATCAAGTCCTTAGGCTCGATATGTCCGAACACCTTTTCTTTGCCAAACTCGCCTTCCAGCAATACCTTTGGCAGAATAAACACGCAATCGTTCACGTCGGGGTCATCGTTGAAGTAATAGCCCACATAGCTTAGGCTTACTTTTCCCTCCACGTCTTGAAGCACACCAAGTCCTTTAAGAACGTCGTAAACGTCCTCATATTCATATTGATATTCCTCGATCAGTATGTGCATGGTTACAATTTCTCAACAGACCAATTTTGTTTCTTTGCAAATTCAATTATAGATTGAATATTTTTCAATGTCCATTGTTTGTAAATTAAATAGTTTATGCCGTCACTGGAAGTGTAGCCAGATTTGTAGTATCTTTGATAACCTTTCAAATCAACACCTTCTTTGACAATGAGCCCACGACCAGGAATGTCATTTAGCATACTATCGGGGAACGTTTGCTTAATCTGATCAAATGTCAAATCTTTATGCTGGCTTAGATATTTGTCTACAATTGTTTGACCTAATTTACTCTTCCCATATTTTCCTGTACCATTGAAAGTATACTGGCTCCTATCTACCTTTCCCCCCTCGAGTGAAGCTTCTAAGGCTTGATCTTCAACATCATCCTTACTCATTATATTTTCCTCTCCAACTACACCGACCAAGAACTTCCTAATTGCCTCGACATTCACTTTGTTGTTGTTCGAATAGAATGCATCGAAGCATATCTCCGCCTCTGGTTCGTCGTTTACCTTGAAGAGCGTGATATCGCCATCCTTGAACACATCGTTCCACAGATAGAACAACACTTTACCGACAAACTTCTCTTCCGTAATGGTGTCGCCATCCTTTGACGGTTTGCAGAAGAAATAGCCTAATTTCTTGTCGTCGCTACTTGTTTCCTTAGCTATCTTCTTGTTGATTTCCTCAATAAACGTCCACCAATCGCAGTATTCGTCGCCACACTTTATCTTCCAACCCTTGCCAGCATCGGCTATCTTTACGTATTGCCAATCCCAACGACGCTTGAAAGCAGAGTCGATTGGGAACAAGCTTTGGTCGCTTGTGTTCATAGTTGCCCATATATAGAGATTGTTGGGCAAAAGTAGTACTCGTCCGCTCTTGATATCGTCGGACAACGTTTTGCCATAGTTGCTTGTGTAGCCTTTTACAGCACCGTCTACGTCCAACTCGCTTTCTATGGCATACTCCCCGCCATCGGCAAACGCTTTACTTATCTCATTCTGCAAATCAGAGTCTGCTTCTATAGGGTATGTGGAGAAACCGTTGTCGCTTCTGTCGAGCAACTGGAAAAGATCACCGAAAATCTGGGCGCAGTTGCCTCGGTTAATTTCCTCAATTACCAAGAACTGCGGTTCTACCGTCTCACCGCCCTTTGAATACTTCTGCCATGCACCGAGGTAGGCTTTCAAGAACGCTTGTTTGACAAAAGCATAGGTGATGCGTTTCTCCTTTGCCACCTCAACCCCCTGTGCGCCAAACACAGGCATTTCTTCCATCGTAGGCTTGTAAGAGCCTACAAATGTAGAATAATCGCTATCAGGGTGGAATGTTGTACGGATGACAGCCTTTGTCGATGTAAGCGTGTTAATGGCGTGAGATTTACCCGTGCCAGGGGCACCATAGTAAATCACTTGAAGAGACCCACCTTGATAATTAAATGCACTTTTTTGTTGTCGAGTTTGTTCTTCTTGATTAATAATTAAATGAACTAAGTCTTTTTTGTCTGCTAAAAAAGCACACAAATCAGCAACAAAAGATTGAGAAGCATTTACCAATCTCGCATAGTTAAGAATTGGGGATACGTAAAAGTCTCCTCTGTCAATTGTTTTAGCACCTCCCCACCAACTATAGTCAGTGATAAAAAGACTAAGGTACTTCTTAGATTGTTCCGAAATATCAAGGTTATTTAACTTAGCCTCTTCCTCTTGATTCAAAGTATGCGCTGACTGTCCTATAATTTTAAGACGTTCCTTTGGTGCTACCTCTAATGCATACTTTTTATAAGTCATTAATTCGGTATAGAGATCTGTAAAGTACGAAGCTATATAGAACCATTGGTTGGGCATGAAAATATTTAAAATTCCATGCTGGTTGCCTCTTGTTTCAATAACAGCGGAATATCGATTGTATTTGACCGTGTTGCTATTAATTTCAACAACATTCTCCTTGAAGGCTTCTGGAAGTTCAAAGTCTTTTCCGTCGTATTGGTTCATTCTCCCTGCAGCCAAGCTTGCAAGTTGTTTTAGATTTCGCAGCTCTTCCATAAAAGTTATTTCTTCAATAATTGTTTAACAATTTCCTTAGCAAGAGTCTTAACAACAGGAACAGCAACACTATTACCGAACTGTCTAAAAGCCTCTTTCTCTGAAACTACAATTTTGAATTCTTGGTTACTTGAATTGTTGTTTTGATTGTTTTCACACACCTTGTTCTCCCAACCATTACCTATGATTTTATATCCTTGGAGGCGTCCCGCCTCAACAGGAGTAAGTTTTCGAGGATTTTTTCCAGGTTGAGCAATGAGGATTTCACTGCCATCTTTCCAGTAGCGTGCGGATATTGTACTACAATATACACTATCGTCAGTAAACAACGAGTAACCAAATCCTTTACCATTAGCCCTGTTTCTTTCTTTTCTGCGTTGGTGTCCTTCCCACATACGATCACTTATAGTATATTTGGGGAGTAGGAGTTCCTTAGGCTCAAATATATCAGAAACATGAGTCTTGATACAATTTTCTTTAGCCTCATCCTTGTCAAAAATTGGCTGCAAATCGCTATTTAACCCATAGGGGAACTCAAACTTATCAACGTCTATTTGTTTTTTGTCCCAGCAAACAATAAACAAGCGTTCGCGGTTCTGAGGAACACCAAAGTACTTAGCGTTTAAAACTCTGAAATCAACATTATACCCGAGCTCATCTAAAGTTTCTAAAATCACTTTCAGAGTTTTACCCTTATCATGATTCTTCAGTCCCTTTACATTTTCCAAAAGTAGGACTTTAGGAGCTTTACCAATTGCTCTCTTCGCGTTTACGATATTAGCAATGTTGAAAAATAATGTCCCTCGTGTATCTGTAAATCCCTTACGTAACCCAGCAATAGAAAATGGTTGACAGGGAAAACCGCCACAAGCAACATCAAAGTCTGGGATTTCTTTTCCAGGTTCATCAATGTCGTTTATGTCTTCGTTAAAGTACTTGTAGCTGTCTTCAAACAGCCAAGGGCTGTCTTCTTTATAATTTGCTTCATACGAAGCTCTAGCGTATTTATCTATCTCGCTTGCAAAAACGCATTTTCCACCAGCCGAACTCATTGCCTGGTGAAAGCCGCCAATTCCTGCAAACAGGTCTATATATCTAAATTTATATTGCTTACTCATATAAAAAGCCTTATCCTTGCTCCTTTTAGTTTGCAAAAATACAACTTTATTTTGATAAAGTGGATATATGGTTGGTTAAATCTTGTCTTAAATAACTAACCAAGTTGTTTCTACTCTATTGATTCTACAGTCCAACCTTCTTCCTTAGACATTTTTACGAATTTCTTCATTGCGTCTATAGTCCATTGAGTATTGACAAAGAACACTATACCATCAGAGGATACCAGTCGTCTGCCTGGCTTGTTTGGCTGATACCTTTTTTCCTTGTATTTGTTATTCCAAGAGTTATAGTCATCCTCTGTCACTAGTAATCCGCGAAACTTGTAACCGGTTGCACACAACATGTCTGGGAACTTGCGTTTTAGTTGCTTGTATGTGACATTAGGATACTTGTCCATATAACTCTTTATGATAGTGAATACAAATTCTGCTTTAGAAAGAGGACTACTACCATTTAGAGAATATCTTGTGTAGTCATGGTTCTGATTATACTTCTTGGAGTTATTAATTTCACTATCTTCAGCAGCCACTCCAATTTCTTTATCTTCTGGAATGTTATATGTATCTTCTACTTCCATACCTGGAAGATATGAAGGCCAAATGTTTATTACTACATCAGCCAATCTGTCTGCCCGATCTGCAATTTTATCCTCGTTCCATTCCTTCTCTTTTATCACATTCTTTAGAGTAACAAGGTCTGATGCATAATAAGACAAGCCATAAAGATGTTTTTTGCCATTCTTCTTAGTAGTCCAATCTGCGTTACTAATGGACGAATTAAGTCTTGAAGGCAACATAGCCATATTTCCAAGAGTGTTTATCATCATTACTCTCGTGTCCTCGTCATATCCGTCATTCAGAGGCCAGTTTTTCTCATACTTTTTAGGCATGAGATGTTCCAATGTGTAATCATTGAAAGCATAGAGGTGAGTAGCGTGAGGTTTGCCAGTTCTTAGTCTGCTTTCCATGAGATACAAAATAGCTAAAGCCCTTTTATTGGGATGAGTAACAGTATGAAGATGTTCCCTTACACTTTGATCTACAGGGAGAGCCAACGCTTGTTCATTGCCTCTTGCTTCAATGTAATCTTTCAGCTTCTCCAAAGTATTTGCCTGATATGCAATCAGGCTTTGTCCAAAGAGGTCGCTATAGTTATTGTTATCGCTCTTGCAGATAATTCTTCTTACTATATATGACTCCAAATAGCCGAAAATATTATTACGTTCTTTTATCGACTTAACATTCTTCAAAATGTAAAGTACGTATGGAAGAAGAGTTGAACTGTCAAGCACATAAATTAGGAAGTTTATCCTCTCAATGCAAGGAGTTCCAGGAATCTCAATCTCATCTATGTCTGGGTTTATATTTTGGAAATAAATCTCTGCATAATCCAATATGTCATACAACAAGTCTGTTTTGTCCAAGTGAAAAGTACTTACAAGGCTCTTATAGTTTGTAAAAATAGAGTCAGCTCGTCTGTATATATTCTTGTGCTCTGGGTCTACACCGATTTGTGGGTCTTGTATTTTGACACTTAGATACGAGGCAAAGAAAGCATCAATATTTGTCCGTTTGGTTCTGCCTCTCGTAATCTCCATATCCCAGTATGAAGAGACATCACGGTCCCTTTCGAATATAGGTCGCCAAAGTTCTTCGTATTCTTCGCGAGTATGCTCTGTGAAAAAATAGTTTTTTAACAGCTCCGCAGTCGTTAGCCTAACTCCAAGGGAGTTGATTGTGTCGAAGATAGCTTGCTCGTCATCGTTTTCCTGTAATTCTATAGCGATAAATACTATATGAGCCAAAATAGCGTCTATATCATACTTTTCAGGTTCAATATTTTCATAAAAATAGTTGAAGGCTTTGATTATGTTGCTGGTGTAATCCACCTCTATGGGCTTGTTGTCAGTAAGCCACATTACCTTCTCAAAATCCTTACGGTCATTAAGGCTGTGTATCAACGCAGATTCCCTTATTCTTTCCTTACGATTTCTGACCGTGAAATTCTGATTGAATGGTTCTTCGTCATTTGTCTTGAGACAAAGGACTTTAGAGAATATAACCAATGTGGTGAAACGCTGTTGGCCGTCGATTATTGTTCTCTTGTCATTGGCTTCTCCCATATCGGTCTTTTGTTGCTTTAAAATAACAGACCCCAGAAAATAATCCTGCTTTGAGTACGATATGAAAGCCATATCCTCTAAGAAACGCTTCCACTGTTCTTCGTGCCATACATAATTGCGCTGATAATAAGGAACCTCCAATATGCGGTGTCCATTGAAGATATTGGCTATCTGCTGTTTGGTTGCTTCCATGACGATGGTTTTTCTTACGTGCAAAGATACAGAAATATATTCTGATTTTGAACAAAATCTTAATAAAGTTGTTTGTTTTGCTCAAATTTTCCTATATTTGCGGCATGGATGTTCTTACGACGCAACAACGACACAAAAATATGGCTTCTATTCGCTCGACGAACACGAACCCTGAGATACTTGTGCGCAAATATCTGTGGGGCCATGGATTTCGATACCGGCTGAACAATCCACGGTTGCCTGGCCATCCGGACATTGTGCTGCGCAAGTACCGTACGTGCGTCTTTGTCAACGGCTGCTTTTGGCATGGACATGATGGTTGCAAGTACTTCCGAATACCGAAGACGAATACTGACTTTTGGGAGAAGAAAATCAAGCGGAATAAGGAACGAGACAAGGAGGAACAAAAGAAGTTGGCAAAGATGGGATGGCACTGCATAACGGTGTGGGAATGCGAGCTGAAGCCCAAGGTGAGAGAACAAACCTTAAAGTCCCTTGCATTCACCATCAACCACATCTACTTGCAAGACCGTTCTTTAAGCTACCCTCGCATTGAGGAAGAGAATGAACTTGAAGCAGCCGCGGAACCCGCACCAGACAAACAATAGTAAACAAAATAATATGGAGTACAAATACAAGATTGATGTTGCAAACATCGAAGATACTGAGACCTTGACGGAGTTTCAGTTGGTTATAGCGCCCACTTCAGTAAGCAGCATGCTTCGGTGTCGTATGCGGTGCGGTTCTTGCTGAGCTGCGCGAACAAGAACGTAAGTTGCCTGTCCGTCAATTGGCTCCAGTTAATCGGAAGGGATATATCAAAAAATGCTTCCATAACGCGAAGTTATGAAAGCATTTGGTATGGGGAAAAAACGTGAAGATTTAATTAAAGTAGTTGTTGTTTGAAACCTTTATCTTATAGTTAGAAACAGCTTCTTGCATAGCTTTTGTGAATTCCTTTATTAGTTTCTTTGCACGCTTGGGCTTTGTGTTTATAATCCAAACATTACCACTATTCCTTTGTATGACTATTCGATTAAGTTGCTTATTGGTAAGGTTTGAGTAATTTGGATATACAAGAATGTTGGTTTGGTATATATCAATTATCCGATAATTTGAAACCGTGTTGCTATATTTTTGTGCAACATCCTTAATATCCAATACTTCTCTTGTACTATCTGTGAATTCAATAGATACTTTGTTGCCAGTTGATATGTCTAAATAATTATCACTTGTTCTCATTGCGATAACTAGTCCATAAATTCCTTGACCAGAATTTTCTGTGTAGTTTACAGTAGCAGTTGGTTCCCACAATGCACCAACCAACGAGTTGTCTTCTAAAGACAATGCTGTGTTTGCAATACCAACTTGTGCTTTAGCATAATTAAATACTAAAGAAAGTAAGAAAACAAAAAGGACTTTTTTCATTACGTGAGCTTTTAAGATGTTATTTACGAGTCTCATTGCAAAAATACAACTTTTTCCTAAAACTAATAACCTCCCGAGGACTTTTTTTTATAAAAAGTTCCGGGGAGAAGAGTTTGGCGGTGTTGAAGTTCGCCCAATCGGAGAACAAATGCTGCTCGTTCCGCATTATATTCACGATGTCACGGGCGGATTGTGGATGGAATTCGTTGCCTGTCAGAAGTAAAACTTCAAGGTTGCGGATTGCATCAATGACTGTGGTTTCGAGCGTCTGCGGTTTATTGTATGTCCATGAGAGGATTCGCTTTCTGAAAGTGTCCATCTGAGTTTTGCTGAAAAACTCGTTTTCGAGTTTGTGGCAAAATCAAGAGTTGAAAATTTTGTAGCAGCTAAGTTCTACAAGATTTCCGTCCGGATCGCGGAGATAGAGACTCTGCATCGCACCATGTGCTCCATGGCGCTCTACAATATCGGTCAAAGTTTTGATTCCTTTATTCTCCAGTTCTTGTTTGAAAGTCTCTAAGTCGTCATCTACTATCAAGCAGAAGTCCTGCGAGCCAAAAGTAGGAAAATGGGCTGCGGGCTGGAACTCTGCTTCTCGTGTATGGATGGATATTTTACCACCGGGGAAGTAGAGGTTGTGATGGCCGTTTGTCTTGCGGTGTTCCATGCCCAACACCCTGACATAGAAATTTAGGCATGCATCCAAATTCTGTGTTGTTATTACGAAATGGTCTATATCTGTTATCTTCATAAGCGTTTATTATAGGTAAAGCGTGAACTCTGAGCCGTGGCTGCTCTCCCCATCGTAGTCAGCAGCTAATGGCATCTGGGAGCAAAAAGACGAGAGGGTATCTTCGGGGAGGTGTTCGTTCAACTCCATGTGGAAGGAGAAAGACCGACGGTCGTAGTGCAAGTCCCATAGGGAAAGGCCAAGGGAGTTGACGGCTGCCGTTATCTCGTCCTGTATCTGCCAGATGTCTTCGTAGTTCATAAACTTCTATTTGCTTTGCGGGTTGTTCTCTGCTGCCATATCCATCCCATTTTCTTCGTCATGGCGTTTGTAGGTCATGGTGATGGTCTTACCTTGCAGCCGCTCCTTGAGCTTCGTATTGCGCTGTGTGACGGTGACATGGCTGACGGCATACCACAGGGCACGCTTCTGACCGATGACAATGCATACTTTCTTGGCACGGGTGACGGCGGTGTAGATAAGGTTGCGCTGGAGCATGACGTAGTTGGTGAAGTGGAGGGGGATGACGACGATGGGATATTCACTGCCCTGGCTCTTGTGGATAGTCGTGGCATAGGCGAGGCTGAGCTCATCGAGCTCTGTGGACTCGTATTCCACTGCCTTGCCGTCGAAGCTGACGGTCAGTGTGCGGTCCTCCAGATTGACAGCGGTGATGAGTCCGATGTCGCCGTTGAACACTTCCTTGGTGTAGTCGTTCTTGAGCTGCAGCACGCGGTCGCCTTTGCGGAACACGAATCCGGCACGGGTGAGTCCGTTGCCGGTGGGGTTGACACGCTGTTGGATGGACATGTTCAGACTGTTGGCACCGATGGCACTGCGCTGCATGGGTGTGAGCACTTGTATGCTGCTCCGTGGTATGTTGTAGGCTTTCGGCAGACGGTGGCTGACAAGGTCGACGATGGTCGAGGCTATCTGCTCGGGCTCCTCGCATTCCATAAAGAAGAAGTCGGACTGCTTGCCGTTGCGGATGTCGGGCATCCGTCCCTCGTTGATGGCGTGGGCGTTCATGATGATACGGCTGGTCTGTGCCTGGCGGAAGATGCGGGTGAGACGGACAACGGGGACGACACCAGAATCGATGACGTCTCGGAGTACGTTGCCGGCACCGACACTCGGCAACTGATCCACGTCGCCGACGAGCAACAGACGCATGTCTGACGGGACGGCTTTCAAGAGGGAGTTCATCAGTACGATGTCTATCATCGAGCACTCGTCGATGATGAGTGCGTCACCCTCCAACGGGTTCTCGTCGTTGCGCTTGTAGCCCTCGGCAGGGTTGAACTCTAACAGCCGGTGGATGGTCTTGGCTTCCATGCCAGTGGCCTCGGTCATGCGCTTGGCGGCACGTCCGGTGGGTGCGGCAAGGAGGATGTGGAGTCCCATATCTTTAAAAGCGGCAATGATGCCGTCCTCGGTGGTGGTCTTGCCAGTGCCGGGACCGCCCGTAAGCACCATGACCTTGTTGTGAACAGCAGTACGGATGGCCTCGGCCTGAAGGTCATCATAGTTGATGCCGATCTTCTTGCTGATGGCTGCGGTGTCGGGCTCTTTCTCGAACATCTTCTGCTGTCGGGTGGCGAGCAGTGTTTTGAGCTTGTTGGCAGTGCCCACCTCACTGAAATAGAACGGTGGAAGGTAGATCGCCTCGTCCTCAATCTTCAAGTCCTCATCCGCTATCATCTTGTCAAGCGCGGACTCGATAGCGGTCTTCTCGGCTTCCAACAGTTTTACGCCGGCATCCACGAGCTGGTCACGGTTGGCATAGACGTGACCCTCGTTGGCAAGTTGGTTGAGGGTATAGAGGATGCCGCTTCGGCAACGCCGCTCATCATTCTTACCATATCCCATCTTCTCTGCGATGGAGTCGGCAGTCTTGAAGCCGATGCCCCAGATGTCGTCGGCAAGGCAGTAGGGGTTGGCCTTCACCTTGTCGATGCTCTCCTTGCCGTATGTCTTGTATATCTTGGCGGCATAGGCGGTACTGACACCGTTGCCCTGGAGGAAGACCATCACGTCCTTAATGTCGAGCTGCTTCATCCATGAGTCGTGGATCTTCTTGATGCGCTTGGGACCGATGCCGTCGACTTCGGCCAACCGCTGGCTGTCGTGCTCGATGATGTCGAAGGTGTCCATGCCGAACTTGGCGACGATGAGTTTTGAGAACTTTGGTCCGATGCCCTTGACAAGTCCGCTGCCAAGGTACTTCTCCAGTCCAAAGAGTGTGGCGGGCATGGCTTCCTCGTAGCTCTCCACGACAAACTGACTGCCGTACTGACGGTTGACTTTCCACTGGCCGTCAGCGACAAGCACGGTGCCCACGGTCACGTCGAGCATGTTGCCGACAAGGGTGACGAGGTCGTCGTACCCCTTCACCCGTGCCTTCAGTATTGAATAGCCGTTCTCGCCATTCTGATACGTAATCCGTTCTATGACTGCCCGCAACTTCATAATGGTGTTACAAAAGTACATAAATATTTGGCCAATCAAGAAAACTATTGTACTTTTGTAGTTGAATCGTGAATTCATCTAATGGATAAGAATACATTCAAGCAAGAAATAAACGACAACACAGATAGCGGAGGTAAGTTTACCTTCATATTCGGTGACGTTTATCTCCCGGACATATATCATAAGGCGTTGAATATGTCGGTGTTAGAATGCCGACATATGAGGTGTTCGTGCATATAGATTACTTGCACGACTTAGACGACAATCTTGGCGTGCTGATAAACACGCTGCTTGACAAATATCGACAATTTATCGACTTAAGTATGTATTAATGATGTAGAAGAATTACTTGACTTTTTATGTCTCACCTGATTCACAAATGTTTTAGGTCATTGCCATGTTCATTAGCCTTTCTAAAAATTAGGTAAAAAAATACTTTTTATAAGTGTGTACTAATAGTGGAAATTGCTAACTTTGTATTAGGATAAAACTATTCATATACTCAACATATATTAAAATATTATGAAGAAAACTAAAAGTTTATTCTTGATATGTAGCATTGCTATGATTGCTACATTTTTGGGAGCAGCTTGTGTGAACTCCACTCGTACATCCCATCAGCGGAAAACGACAATTAATCGTTTGAATAGGAATGTAAAGATAGGATTCCAAGGCTTACTACTAGGTACTCCTAACAAAGATGTACCAGACTTAATAAATAAATTGCCGAATATATCACAAGCGGAAATTCCAGTTAATCTTGAGGAAGAAGTAGTAGACCCCACTTCCTATGGTTCAATCTATGCTGACAAGGATGAGAAAATCACAGCTTCATTCATGTCTACAATAATTGATACAACTGGAACTCCACATACAGGTTATGGTGTATTGTTCTCTGATAGAAACTGCATTACACAGATTATCTTTAGAATTGAAACAGAATATCCGGAAGACCTATATAATTTGCTGCTCCCACTATTTACAAGCAAGTACGGAGCTCCTGATAAAAAATATGAAGTCATAGATTCAGAGTATAATCGATTTTATAATAACGGAGCCTCATGGATATTTAACAACAAAAATTGTATTAAATTAAATTGCTGTACATATGAGGGAGAAGGCGGTATAGCGAGTGATTTGGATTATGACTTTTATGGACCGCATCAACGTGTTGAAATCATTTATCAAGACTTTAGCATTATAAAACGCAGAAAGGCCAAAGAAATGGAAGAACGACAAAAGAAGGCAAAAATCAAAAATGCAGAGATTGATAGAATTAAGAAAATAAGGAAAAATCAACAGTTATAAAACACTTATTGCTGAATAATATCGCTTTCTAATTAGTAAAAAAGTAATATAAAGGATACCAGATCTAATATAATATAAGAAAAGAGAACAAATATCTGTTATATGCAGTTTCGATTATTCTGTTTGTAGCAATATTAATCAGCGCAATAATTGCTGCGTTATTGCCAGGTTAAAATGATAACTTGAAAAAGGTAACCTTCAGCAAGTGGAGAATGAGGGATCGTACAGGGGCATTCGTTCGTGCAGGCACGTCGTAGAGCCAGATTCGTGCAGCATTCTCACACTTGCTGATTCAAGCAGGCGGGCTGTTAGCTTTCGTTAGGACACCTCAGAGATGCGCGCATTGAGGGACGATGTTCATGCAGAACAGTTGGCCGCCTACAGGCAGGTTTCCGGATGCAAAGGTACGCATATCTTTAGTATCTCACAACGGCCAATTGTGCACACTTTTATTTTTTGTGTACGTATAGAGGCCAAAAATGGCATATAGGAGTGTAGAGAACATGGTTATTGTTTAGATAGACTTGGATTTTTTAAGAAATAAATTAAAAAAGTTGCATTTGCCGATGTTGGCTCAAATTATTTTGCTAACTTTACCATCTCAATAGATCCTGACGGCTAAAGTGATCGTAATGATTAGCTATGTCGTCCGAGAGGCTAACACAAATCTAAATTCATTAAACAGCCATTGTAAATTTACGACTATGACAGACGAAGAAAGAAAAGAATTCGAAGAGTTCCAGAAATGGAAGGAGGAAAAGAAAAAGAAAGAAGCTCTTATTCAAGGGGAGACAAACGCTCCCTCTGAGGACGGTTCACAAATCAAAGAAGAAAATAGTAAGCCTGAGGAGAAAAACGCTTCTGCTGATAAGCCAATAGATGGGAAGAGTAGTTCTTCAGCATATTCTATTTTCATATACATGACGGTATTATTGGGTGTAATTGCTATATTCTGCATTTTTGCCCTTACTGCAAACAAAAATTCGTCATCTTCAGCAGATTATGCATCAGTAGATTCAGATTACGTTGATTCTACAAGTATGTCTGAAGAAGGCGCATTAGCGAAATGGCAATACGACACGAGCAAAGACCAGATGAGAGGTTCTACTGATTATAGTGCCGTCCTCTATAGTGACTATAATGAAGAAGGAGGGTCTTATGACGGTGGTAACATGTATATTATTGTTCGTAAGGCTAAGAAGTTTGGCGGACTTGACGTATTCTTGAGATTGACCAACGATCAGTTTGGTGGAAGTGATTATGATGGGAATAACTATGTAACGGTTAAGTTCGACAATAATTCACTGATGAAGTTTTATTACGATGAAGGTGCTGACAACGGTACTGATCTGGCATTCATTCGGAAGAAGTCAGCCTTCTTAGAGGCTTTGAAGAAAGCCAAGTCTATCCGTATAGAAGCAAGACTATTCTCCGCTGGAACACAACAATTTAACTTCCATACTGACCATCCTCTCAAGTGGGACCATTAAGTATGAAATCGTAAGAATAAAAAAATCGAGCAAGGATGAAAAAGAAACAGTATATTATCTTGCTGGCAGTAGTGCTTATATTGGCACTTGCCTTCTGCGGATTCAAGTACTACACCTATTATTATAAGGATGTTGTAACGGACTACTACGGCATAAAATATACCCCTCCCGTGGAGAGAGGAGAGTCTTTCTTTGGTACCGCAGAATACTCTCAACCACAAGTAGAGTTCGAAAGACTGCCTAACTTTGTCAGTGACTCTTCTGCTATCCATCATAAGACGGCCGATATCCTTTCTTCAAGAAAATTCCTTGTTGAAGAATACAAAAAAGAAATGAGTGTGGTTCCAAGAACTGATGAAGAGAAACTGGATCATCGAGCAAAAGTTCAGGCAATGAAAGAAATGTTTGAAGAGCAGTATTTCCTCATTAGCTTCTCCCATCATAGGAATTACGATCCTGAGGATTTCATTCGATTCATTAAGAAGAATGGCATCGATTGGGACAAGATGGAGCAGTTCTGCAAGAAGTATGGTCTAGAAGCTAAGTACTACCCTATAGTTACTGACTAACTTTATAAATATGGTGAGTAGAACATTTTTCGGTTTCGAAGTTTAATGAATACAATATAGATATTATGAAGAAAATTTTACTGCTTATGTTGATGTGTTTCATCCATCTTGCATCAGATGCGCAAATGAGTGTAACACCATCTATTGATTGGCATAGTCCCTATGACCCCGCATTGTCAATTCCTTCAGAATTCTGCTATGACAAGACCCCTAAATTGACCATTTATGATAGCAATGACAAAGATATCAAGGTATATGACGAAAATCTCTCCCTTGTTAAAGATATAGACGTAAGTCAGTCAAGAACGTTTGACTATCAATTGACTTATAAGAAAGAAACTAGGGAGGTCAAGGAAATCAAAGCTACAAGCGTTGAAGAAACCAGTACGGGGAGGACGTATGAACAATTTGTAGAACAAGAACTGATGTATGACCCAAGCCTCTCCCAGAATTCTTTCAGCGTATCTTTAAATAGTCAAGGTGATAGTGTAATTATTATCAAAAGGAACTCATACAATTACGAATCACCTGATCAGCTATATTTTGGTTACAGTTATTTTGGAACCAAATATCCGAGGACTGTGTTTAAAATAAAAAATGGTATTGTTATTCAGTGTCGTACCAAGTATGAAGTTACATATACGGAATGGAAAGATGCAGGAACTGAGACAACAGATTATCATATCAACATCGACCCTATACGTTTGTGTAATGTTAACTTGAATAATGATGCAGACCAGTCAAGATATTATTTCTTGATTTCTCAAACTCTCTTCAATGATGATGATGCATACGAATATATTTGTCCGAAATATAAACTAACAGGGAATAGTTCGAGCTCGAATCAAGATCCCGTTACAGATGTAACTACTGGAGATGAAACTGTTGAATTGGAAAGACGGACACTTGTAACGACGGAATCAAATCCAACAATATGTGGCGTTCAGATATATTCTTCGGATGGCAACATCATTGGTGATTTGGATTTTGATTTCTCTGGAAGTTTAAGGACATATACATCTTATGTAATAACCATTGGAAGCAACGTATACTTGGCCTTTGATGGTCAAGATGCTAACGGTTCATCTTCTACGATATTCTACAAGCTCAACAAATCCGCAACGGGAATTAAAAAAGTCAAAAAGGTATCTGGAACGATGACTGTGTTCCCTTCTGTATCTGAAAGAAATACGGCATTTACTGTCAACTTCAAAGACGACAATAGTATCGGTTCTGAATTGCTTATCACATCTGTAAGTGGAACTCAACTCAGCAAGTATGCAATACCTGCGGGAGTTAAGACAATGAACTTCAATATTTCTGCACCATCAGGAATATACATAGTGAGTAGAATTCAGAAGGGGAAAATCAAAGAAGTTCAGAAAATAATTGTAAAATAAGGAACTGAGTGATCGACTGTACGGTCAATCTCTGTAAAATGTGCATCTAAGCTGCATAACTATGGTATCAAGAATAGGTTGGATTGATTTGTCTCCCCTTCAGAGGAACCGTGTAAAGAAGTTTATGGATCTGATGGGCATGGGCGGCGTTCAGGATGAATTGGGCGTCGGTATGATACGTGATGCCATGTCAAACAGGATCTTCCCTGGATTCTCAACTCTTTATACGCGTGCGAAGTATTTCTTTATCACGCCCTATATCCTTCTTGATATTGATACGAAGAAGAAGCGGAAGCAGACAAACACCGACTATTTCAAGAAAGCAGAAATTGAAGCAAACAAGGTGGTGATTGAATTCTACGAGAACAATCCTGACCGTATGGGCGAAAGCTACTTTGGCAAGGATAAGAAGAACGGACAGTTGAGAAGACAGCCTTCCGAAATCTATTGGAATGGAATAACAACACTCCATTTGGTTGATACCAATGGTACCTTGGATCAACTGCTTCGTGATAGGCGTTCGACAATGGAAGAGCTACTGTCTAATAATCGAGGTGATGAGGTGACGCGTGAACAGGGGGAAAGAGACGGCAGAAATGCAGCTTTTGTGAGTTATTCAAAGGATTGGCTGGATGAAATTATACGGAATGGTCTTACTTTGAATGCGATTGAGGCAGATACTCTTCGAGACCGCCTTAAACAATATACCCCAAACGGTCTGCCAACAGCGCTTGTCTTTAACTCAAAGCTTTGGGATTTGTACAAAGCAGCGGTTACAGCATCAAAGGCTGACAAATCGATGGATAATCCAATGATACATTTCATTAAATCTGCCTATAAGGATATAGAGAATGAGGAACTACGCAAAAACCTGATAGCAGCACATGACATGTCTCTATTCTTGTATGGTCCTCATATCGCCTATAATGTTCGCTTATGGAGTAGAGCCGGTGCATCGAAAGATTTCATCAATCAATTTAGGGACGAAGGGATAAGATGGCTTGGCAGTCTGAAACAACGTATGATAGACTTCGATCATTTCAATATCGATGACTGTATGGTTGGATCGAACATCAAACCAGTGACAAAGACCTTTCTTGAAGATGTGCAGGAAGTGGTCCACAAAACAACAGATTGGACAGTAATAGAAGATGAATTATGCGATCTTGCTGAACGCCAGGAAAGATGGAACAAAAAGTCAAAGAGCAGATTCGTCAAACTTGACAAGAACCAAGTCATTGACGAAATGGGTAAAGAGCAATGGCTTAGTCTTGGCTTGATTAATTACCGCTACGCTGCAACACTTAGTGTGGTGAAGGACATTTATGAGGGGCTGAACAATACTAATGAGTAACGAGATGAATGTACTGGAGCATAACAACAGAATTGACTATGGTCAGTCGCTGATGCCTGATGAGGGTTGGACAACTTCATGGGCAATCGGCACAACCTATAGTCTTGACTTGGAAGTCTTAATGGGGATTCCTTTGGCCTTGTTTCATGGCAAGTATCTCTCGGAGAAGACGGATATCAGAAATCTCCGTGCCGATATGCTTGATGCTCTGAACAAGGTGAAAGACAGGATGTTCATCTTTGTACATGAAAATAACGTCAGCGCCAACTGTAGTTTCTCCATGTTGATGAGTTTCCTTGACCAGAACATCTGGAATATCAATCTGAAGGATGCTTATCAGAACTTCCATCCCAAAATCTGGCTCGTAAGATATGAGAGGACCATCCCCGAGAACGATTTTAAGTATCGTCTCATTGTCATGAGTAGGAATATTACAACTGCTTCCGATTTTGATATCGCTGTAACGATGGACAGTTACCATTGCAACGAAGTGCATCTTGAGAATGACTCACTGTTGGAGGTGATGTCGGCACTTATGAAACGAACCAACCACAACAAGATCATTTCCCAGATGAGGAAAGAATTGGGCACTGTGTGCTTTCAGCCTCCCGCTCCATTTGACATGAAGCATGCAATATTCTTTCCGCATACCTTCAAGAAATTGAAATGCCCGCTTATCGGTAATGAGCGATATAAAGAATTGATGGTTATAAGTCCTTTCGTAGATGATGCGACATTACAAGACCTTGCTGACAAGACAGATAGCAAGCCAATCCTTGTTGGAAGAGAATACGAGATGGACAAGTGTAGTCCTGAAACCTTAAACAAATGGGACTGCTATCAATGGAGCCCTATACTGGAAGAGGCTTCAGAGTATGAGGAAAATGAGACGGCAGACGACGAGACGAAGTCTTTCGGGATAGGCCTTCATGCCAAGATCTTCATTGCTAAAGCAGCGTTAGGACGTGACATGAAATTATGGAATAATTGGTTCGTAGGCTCGACAAACTGTACGAAAGCCGGCATGGAACGAAATTACGAGGCTATGCTTCAACTGAGAAGTGATAGTCAGGAGACGTCTCCAGAGAATGTTCTGAGTTCATTATTGAATCCGGAGGCCCCGTTGATTCAGAAGTATACCATCAAGGACAAGGCGCTACATCAAGAAGAAATGGCAAAACAAAAGATCATGCGAGAAATCGTCTATGCCGTTTCACAATTGAAGTTTAAGATAGGACTTATCGTTGGTGAAAATGACAAATATATCACTGAAGTGTCTGTTGACGAGACCTCATTGGGTAAGATAAAGTCAAAATATTCCAATGTCATGATTACTATGCAATTATTTGCGAGTGACCTAGACAGTTGGAATGTAACAAAAGAATGCAGTCATCAATTCAAGAAACTTTATTGTCAGCAGCTTTCGCCGTTTGTTCGTGTCAAAGTTGAGTATGCAGGTGACCAGAAAGACTTTCTCCTAAAACTCCCGCTTGAGATTCCAAAAGAGCGCCAAGGTCGTGTGATGGCAGAGATCTTGGATAACGAAGAGAAACTAATGAGATACCTGATGTTCTGTTTAGATCCGTTGATGGATCAAGGGCAACAGGAAATCGGTTCAGAATTGCCAAAATATCATAGCGGAGTCTCTGACGGCTATCAGGATTATACTTACCCTCTCTATGAACGGTTATTGCTTGCAGCAAGCAGAGATCACAAGGCGTTGGCGGAGATAGGCAGAAATGTAGAACGTCTGAAAAACGTCAAGGGCAAAGATGGCAAGCCTCTCTTGAGCGATGCTTTTCTGAAAATGTGGAACCTTTTTTCGGTTTATGCAAAATGATGTATGAAGATAAGATAAAAGCGGTTGATGCCCAGTTGAGTGACTTCCAGAAAAGCACCGTTGATTACCTCGTCAAACGAATGTATGATGAGGGGCAGAACCGTATGCTCGTTGCTGACGAAGTAGGTTTGGGTAAGACATGGATAGCAAAAGGTGTCATTGCCAAAGCTTATGAGAGATGGTGCTCCGAAAGTCATGAAGACAAGAAACATTTCAACATATATTATATATGCTCGAACCAACAGCTCTCTGCGCAGAATTTGTCCAAGGTTAACTTTACCAAGGATTCCAGATGTGTCATTCGGTCTATCAACAGAATATCCATGCTTGCCCGAAAGCCGGAACATGAAGAGGTGCCTGTACAGATTTACTCTCTGACACCGGATACATCGTTCAGCCAGCGGTCAGCACAAGGTATTAAAGAAGAGCGTGCTTTCATCTATGCTATTCTTGAAAGAACTGGGATGTTCAATAAGGTACATTTGGAAGCTTTGTTGAAAGGAGCCGACAATACTATCAAATGGGAACCCGAAGTAGACAAGCAATGGCGCTTGAATATCCTTAGAGGGAATATAGCCAAGGTATATATTGATGCGTTGAAAAAGAAAGACGTAAACAGCACTATTATGCCAAAGACATTCAAAGACTATGAACTCTCAGGAAAAATGTCTTTATGGGAAGTGATAGTAGCTGTTGTAAAAGTATTCGAACGGAAATCAGCTGAATATGCCATTTATGACGAGATAATCGGCAACCTGCGGAAGGTCATGACGGATGTATGTCTAAAATTGATGGATGCTGACATCTTCATCATGGATGAATTCCAACGGTATAGTCAACTGATTGATACCAAAGGACAATCGGAAAGCGATACTATAGCAAGGAAAGTGTTCGGACAGACCCAAGTTAAGGTATTGATGCTTAGTGCAACCCCATTCAAGGCTTTTACAAATCAGTATGATGAGGAGTTGGGTGAACAGCATTACAGGGAGCTCAAAAGGGTACTGAAGTTTCTTTATGAAGGAACTGACATGGATTGGCAGGCCTTTGAGCAAGCCCGTGGCAAACTCTATACGCTTATGCTGCAGTTGAAGGACACTGCCGATAAGAAAGAACTATTGGGCGAAATAGAGACTTTGAAGCAGAAGGTGGAGGATGTATATTCCCGTGTCATGGTCAGAACAGAGAAGATCATCGCTTCTAATGATCCTAATGCAATGATTGAAGAGGTTGAAAAAAAGCCTTTACCCGTCACCAAGCAAGAAATTGCAGACTTCGTGAATCTTGATACTGTATTCAAGGCTATCTATGAGAAGCAGGGGGAACATGCTCCTTCACCGATAGACTATGCGAAGTCAGCCCCCTACGCCATGTCATTCCTTAGGGACTACAAGGTGGGTGAGAAAGCTCAAGGTAAGGAACTAAGGCTGCAGAGGAATGCCTTTGTCGATCTCAACGAGATTAATAAGTATGAGTTCCCTAAAAATGGACATTGGCCTCATGAGAAGCTGCGACTGATTATGAAGAACATGAGTCGGGAAGCGAAACTGCTATGGTGTCCGCCTTCACTGCCTTATTATCCAGGTGAAGGAGCGTTTAAAGGTCAGGAAAAATTCACAAAGACACTTATCTTCTCTGCATGGAAACTTGTGCCGAAGATGATTGCAACAATGGTATCATATGAGGCAGAAAGACAGAGCTTAGGCCGACTTCCGAAAGAGGAAGGAATCAAATACTTCGCTGACAAACGAGTGGCATCCCAAGGTGACAAGGCACGCAAGCCGGTCAGACGTCTCGTCTTTGCCAGAGATAAGAATTCTATGACGACACTTTTATTGGCTTATCCCAGCAAGACATTAGCTGAGAGCGTCAATCCTGCCGAATATATCCACTCAGGTCTCCCACTCAGAAAGATAATAGAACAACACTCCTTGAGATGGAAGAGCAAAATCGCGGATTTCTGCCATTCAAATGGTAACGAGGCAGACCATGAAGGAAGCCATATCAGTTGGGTCTTTCCAATGGAAAGCGACTGGAAGTTCGACAACGGTTGGATGGATAAAGAACTTGGCAATATTTTTAGAAAGACCAAAGAAACCCAACTTACCTCTTTGTATATTCCCAGGATGAAAGATATTGTAATGAACAGGCTCTCGCAGGATGTGCCGAAAAATCCAACCGAAAAAGAATTACAGCGTCAGTCAATAATCATGTCAATGTTGGCTATGGGCTCACCGGCGATCTGTGCTTATAGAGCATTGCGAAGATACTATAAGACAGACAATGATGTGTTGGCATGTGCATTCCAGATAGGACTTGCATTCATCGACTTGTTCAACAAGCCTGAGAGTATAGCGGTCTTAGAATTGCTCTATTCTCAAAAGAGTATGGAATATTGGCAGAAGGTTATCAGATACTCTGTTGAGGGTAATCTTCAAGCGGTATTGGATGAGTATGTCTTCATGCTTCGTAATGATTATGAGGACATCTATGAACTGACAGACGCATTATGCTCGGCCGTTACCTTAAGAACATCGACACTGAAAATAGATGATGCTTCGAGTTTCGAAAAGAAGGATGTGGAAGATAGTGATGTAAGACATACAATGCGTTCACATTTTGCCGCTGCTTTCGGTGTTAACGCTAAGAGTAGCCAGGGAAGTGAGATCCGCGCTACGAGTATCAGGGAGGCATTCAATTCTCCATTCCGGCCTTTTGTCTTGGCAACGACAAGCATCGGTCAAGAGGGACTTGACTTTCATTGGTATTGCAGAAGGATTATTCATTGGAATCTTCCTAACAATCCCATCGACTTTGAACAGAGAGAAGGCAGGATAAACCGCTATCGGGGAAAAGTCATCAGACAAAGAGTTGCAGAAAAATATAGAGATGAAATCTCAAAGTATGACAATCCATGGGAAGAGTTGTTTGAGATAGCCAAACGAGACAAGTTTAAGGCTAAGTTCCCTTGTGACATCGTACCTAACTGGCACTTCGATTCTGATAGCGTCAGTATAGAACGGGTCGTGCCTTTATATGAGTTCAGTCAAGATATCCAGAGATACGAGAAAATGCTGCATGTCCTTGGATTATACCAACTGACCTTTGGCCAGCCACGTCAGGAGGAACTTGCTGAAGCATTAGATTGCGCATTGACACCCGAGGAAACTGACAAACTTCTGATAGATATCTGCCCGATGAGACGCGAGAACTTACATCATAAAGAAAATTAGTTAGACTTCTCTAGATAGAGATCGAGCCTCAAATCGGAAAAGTTTTGTATCTTTACCGCCAAGGTATTAAAAAGAGAAGATAATTATCAGAAAAAGTCAAACCATATAAATTGTTCAGCATGAAAGCGAAGATAATTATTGACTACGACGAGAAAGAGCATTTGTACTATGCTAATTCTCCAGAGCTTGAATCCTTCCATATTCTTAGTACTGAGGGATATGAAATACCAGATGTGTTGGAGCATTATGTTGCTAACATTGAACGAGAAATCAGCATATGCGAAAGGCTGTTGACCAGAGGCGATAGGTCAGACATTGATGATGAAGACTTCGATGCTGGTATGGTCTTGAAAGCTCTGACGGGGCTTTGGCTGTATGTAGAGGTAAATGAGCCAGATGATCTTGGTAATGATGACGATACCATGTACGTCAATGCGGCCAACATCATGTTCACACTTCATGCTAAGCAGAAAGATAAAGCAGGAAGAGACTACATCTTCCATCCAATGCGTGTGTCTATGAAATGCAATCTGATCGAGTCTAAGACGGTTGCTCTACTCCATGACACAGTGGAGGATTCAGCGTTGACTTTCGACAAACTCAGAGAGTATCAGTTCTCAGAGGAGATAGTCAACGGAGTCATTGCTGTGACCCGAAAAGTTGGCGAAAGCTACGCTGACTTCATAGAGCGCGCGTCGAAAGACGAACTCGGACATGCGGTGAAGATCAATGATTTGGAAGACAACATGAATATCACACGTCTTTCCAATCTCACCGAGAAGGACTGGCACCGGCTAAACAAGTATCTCCATGCCTGGCGGTATCTCACGGGATTGGAGGCAACGACAATGAATATTAAAGACTGAAATACATTTCTATCTTCTCCACTTTGCTCTCTGGCTCTGCTCGTCGTCGAGGTTATCCAAACTTTTGGATTCTAGTATCATATGGATATGATATACATAACAATTGGTCTACAGTGAAATTGAATCTAAAACTTGATCAAGAGGTACTTGATTTACATACAAAATTTATTAAGAAGAATAAACAATATATATCAAAAGAGCGCAACATGTCAGAACACGAAGGAATCGTTAAGATGGGCAATCCTAACCTTGAAATTTCAGAGACTATTCGCTCGTTAGTAAAAGATCCGCATATTAATGATGGTAAGATACATGAGCAATCTGGAATTCTAAGATTCAAAGAAAATATTACAATATTCAACCTTATCACAGATAAGTTGAAAGATGCTTCCGAAACATTTAAGAGCTTGTCGACTATCATATTCCCTATATTCGCCAAGACGATAGAGAAACATGATTCTCTTCAAAAGTTTCCTAATAGAACATAGAATTCTCAGTATAGAAAACGGAAGCCTTCAGCAAGTGGAGAATGAGAGATCGTACAGGGGCATTCGCTCGTGCAGGCACGTCGTAGAGCCAGATTCGTGCAGCATACTCACACATGCTGATTCAAGCAGGCGGGCTGTTAGCTTTCGTAAGGACACCTCAGAGATGCGCGCATCCGAGGGACGAAGTTCGTGCAGAACAGTTGACCGCCTACAGGCAGGTTTCCGGATGCAAAGGTAAACATATCTAGGGGATCACACAACGGCCAATAGTGCACATTTTAATAAAATCATATTTGAACAACATAAAATTTACAATTATGATGACACCATTGAAAATGCTATTGTCAGTCGCTTTTGCAACGACAGCACTGGCTGGTTTTGCCCAAAGCAAAGCACCGGTATTCACAACCATCAAAGCCAACGCGATAACGTCGGTGAAGGATCAGAACAGAAGTGGGACGTGCTGGGACTATGCCACCTGCGGATTCTTGGAGAGTGAGATCCTGCGCAAGACGGGCAAGACGGTGGACCTCGCTGAGATGTATGTGGCATATCAGGATTATCTCGACTGTGCCGACTACCATATCCGTATGCATGGCAGCAGCCGTTTCTCGGAAGGCGGCTCCTGCGACGACGTGGTGAGTGTCATCAAGCGATTCGGGATCGTGCCGGAAGAGGCGATGACAAGACCGGGAGCGATGGTAGGCGATAGTCTCGCCAATTTCAACGAGTTCTTCCCTGCCTTGGAAGCGTATGTCAACAACTATGCTGACAGCAAGCAGACCTCCATCACGACGCAGTGGCGGCAGGGCATGACGGGTATCTTGGATGCTTATCTTGGCACCTATCAGAAGGAGTTTACCTATGGGGGTAAGCGCTATACCCCGCAGACGTTTGCAGCGAGTCTCGGACTTGATTGGGACGACTATATCAGCGTGACCAGCTACACCCATCATCCTTTTAACGAGTGGATGGTGATAGAGGCACCTTACAAGTGGCGCCCGCGTCCGAGTTTCAACATTCCGCTGGACCAGATGATGGCGGTCATCGACAATGCCCTTGCCCACGGCTACTGCGTGGCATGGGGCGGAGATGTGAGTGGAGACAACTTCTCACGGAGCGGCATCGGCCTGGCCTTGGACAAGCAGAAAGCGTACTCTCTGGCAGGGAGCGACGCGGAGCGGTGGCTCAAACTGCCGAAGGCACAGCAGAAGAGCAAACTCGACAGTCTCGGTGTGGATGAACCGGAGGTGACTCCGACACAGGCTTTGCGGCAGAAATATTTTGATACGTGGGAGTCGACCTACGACCACGTGATGCTGATCTTCGGTACGGCGAAGGACAAGAACGGCAAGGAATACTATATGGTGAAGAACTCGTGGGGCGACTATGGCAACTACCATGGCATTTGGTATCTCAGCAAGAGCTTCGTGGCGATGTACACGACCTATATCTTCCTGAACAAGCACGCACTCGACAAGCGTCTGCTGGATAAAATGGCGGTAAGGTTCTGAGCAGGTAATACAGAAAAGGCCATCACCATATTACTGATATTACCCATCTTACCGACCTCTCTGCCGCTTCTTCCCACCCGGTCGCATCATGGCGGCTGAGCGGGCGATGCAGCGTCGCCACCACTGCTCGTCATCCTCATCCTTGTCACGTCCCCAGCCGGTGTTGTTGACGGTGCTGCCGCCATTGGACTCGGCATAGGCGGTGGCCTCGCGGATGCAGTTAAGGGATAGGAGCAGGGCACAGTTGAGGACTCCAGCGGCATTGTCGGTGAGATGGGTGAAGCCTGACTCGTCGAGAAGATGCTGCTGGTGCTCGGAGAGCGTCGGACGGACGGGTTCCCAGGACGAAGTCACCATGTCGTTGTAGGTCGCCAAGAGGTTCTTCTGCAGCTCTGTGGTCTTATAGTTGAAGTCTGTACTCAGATGCTCCCGTATCTCGGCATGCTCCTGTTTCAACGCAGCAAGACGCGCACGGGCAGCGAGGATGGTGCGCTCGGCATCCTCCAACATCTGCTGACGGAGAAAAAGCTTGTCTTTGACAGCTTCCAACTCACTCCGCAAAGCCGCCATCCGACTGGCCAAGGCAGCATGGTCACAACCGTCCTGGCCAAACTGACGGGCGATCTCGTCTATCTCGTCCTGAATGGCCTGCTTGCGCTCCCGGAGGTTGGCGATCATCGTCGAGATGCCCTTCAATTTTATCTCTGCCCGACGGATCTGCCTGAGCAGTCCCTGACGGGTGGTCTCCAGGTCGCACACCTCCGATACCAGCTCACGTTTGTATTCCTCAGTGGAGCGGTGCCGGGCTTTTGTCTCCTCCATATTGCTGCCACGCTCCAGTCCCCACTTCTTGTTGACCTGTTCGACAAGTTCGGAGTGCAAGGCAGTCATATTTGCCGATTCAGCCTCAATGGTACTGCCAAAGACTGTTCTCCATGAGATACGGTTACGGGCTATATCGACCGGCACCATGGTACAATGAATGTGGGGATTCTTCTCGTCGAGGTGAACATAGAAGCTGATGATGTTATCCTCGCCATAACGCTTAGCCATGAAGTTATATACGTCACGTGCCCAGTCCTCGATCTCTTGACAACGGGTGATGCCACTGTTGTCCGCCCCTTTCGTCAAATCTACTTTCTGAGTGCCAAAGGCGAGCTCGTGCATCCGCTCACGGTTGCCGCCAAAGATGAACTTGGCAAGGGTGCGGTACTTCCGTTTACCGTCAGCGTTACTGTTCGGATCCCTGATGCCGCGGGCTGCCAGGTTCTCAGCCATCTTCTGAGCGATGCTCTTGGATGTATCGATGGACTGCACGACGCCTCCCCGGACAACCTCAAAGTTGAGCTTTGCACGGGTAGGGTCGTAGTTGGCGAGACTGTCCGCGGCTTTCTTTTTCCACTGCTGGGCAGTCCAGTTGCGTTGCTGCTCATCGCTCTCTTTTTGACTGACACCACCCGTCTCAGAGCGCATGTCCATGACTTGTTTTCTTCCTGCCATATTCGTTTTTATTGACAATATTATTACCTATTCAGCCCGAGCTTGCTCCCCGCAGGAACTCCCTTGGAGGGGCTATCAAGGCGTTAATGTAAGTTAACGCTAATTAGGCTTAGCGATTTGGAAAATCGTGCCTAAACCGTAGGTTGCACTAAACCGATGAAGAAAGGCAAGCAAGCTCGCTCGACTTAGAAAATTATTGACACGGAGTGCGCCAGTTCTTGAGAGGATTGAATGGAAAAGAAGGAGGATTTGAAGCATCGCGACATGAGGTTAAAGGAGTAAATGTTTGTGGGACTTCCTGGCCAAGGAGAACACGAAGGTGTTGCCCTTGCGCTGGCGTGAGATCACCGAGAGCGCGGCAAGCTCATCAAGGAACTGCTGTACGGTATGACGCTCCCAGTTCCATTCCTCGGCCAAGCGCATGTAAGAGGCAGAGAACGGCAGGACATGGATCTGCTCGCCCTGCTCATTACACACGGGAATGCCCTTACCGATGGATTCCATCAGCCACACGAAAGCATCGTAACGTGACAGACGGTGACGGTCTTTGGTTCGAAGACAGTTGATGAGTTCGTGACCTATGGCCATCCAGTTGACAGTCGATTTCTTCTTTTGCTTCATTGCTTATTCGTTGATACAATCTTTAGTGGTATTAGATTCCGTAATGTTCTGCTTGGGTATGTCCGGCAGGCAGGCGGCAGTAATCAGAACTGCAGACAACGTGTAGGCGATGGAAAGCATTCCGGGGACAAAGCCGATGGGTACCGCGATGGCGAAAATACCAAGATAGATGGGCATGGAAGAACGGATGAACAATAGCAGAAGGGTGTTGCGCTTGACGGCTATGGCAAAAAACGCATAGAGCGATGAGAAGGCCAGACCGATCGTCACGGGGAAAGCCAACGAGTAAGCCAAATGGAAGAGGAGAACGACAATGGCAAGCAGACTTGCGGCAAAGTTGGCTCGCTTCTCGGAACGTGACAGACAGCGGCGGACCACCGTGAGGTGGCCCTTGCGGGCGAGTGTGATGGAGACGGCCAACGGAAGCAGCGAAACAAGTAATATGAAGAGTAATTTTGCAGTCATGATTTCTTAATAGTAATATGGGTAATACATGATGGTTGGGATTAGTTTTTGATGCAATCTACATAGAGATGGTAAGACGAGTTGGAGATCTTCAGCGTCAGCGATTTCAGCGTTGCCCGGCGAATGATCCACTCCACATCCCTGGGGGAAGGATTGCAGGTCTTCATCCGCTCGGCAAAGGCCTTGTCACGTCTACTGATCTTCTGGATGATCTTGTCCATGTCGCCCTCATAGACGTTCCACACCGTCCGGCGCACATGATTCTTTGCCTTGCCGGAAAGCATGACACGGAGCACGTAACAGGAGGAACGTACGAGGCGGCTGCCTTCCTGCACCATATAGTCGTGCTTGGCAAAAGGCACTACGGCATGATAGGTGTCACCATGGGCGTTGATGACATCGGCAATGGAATAAAGCAGCTCAGGTCTCATAGCTCATCTTGCAAAAAACAGACAACAGTTCCTGGCTGGTCATCGCCTCGGTGAAGTCGAAGGACAGTGTGTGGGAGAGAAGATCGCTGTCGAGTTCTTCGGCAAAGACATCCACGGTGTCATAGACGGTGACGGCAACACTGTCTACAAAGCCGTCGGTGCCGGTGAGCAGGTTGATCTTGAACATACTCTTGCCGAGCTTGGGACTGGCGAAGAAGCAGCAGTGGAGGATGCGCGGCTCCGACTTCTTCGAGCCGTGGTAGAGGAGCTGAAGGTCGAGATCGTCGTCGATCATGTCCATCACCATGCCAATGGGGAAACGCTCTTCAAGGTTGAAGTACAGTACCGCCGAGTCCTCGGCGATGTCGGGTTCTACACACTGCTTGCTGTCAATGAGTTTGGGCAGCATCAATGGCATCAGGGCCATAAACTTGTTTACTTCTTTTACAATCATAATTAGTTTGGATTAGACGGATAAAACATATATTTTGAGCAACTGCTGTGGCAGCAGATAGTTCAATGCGCTCAGGTTGATGTCGAAGGTATCGGCAAACCGCCGCGACTTGGGCAGTTGGGTGACGATATACTCGAACCGGCTACGCTCCTGTGGAGTCATGGTGGCCAGCAGGAACGGGTCGATGCTGACAAAGGGCTGGATAATCATCCAGAGGTAGGCATTGCCCTGTGCCTTGCCTTTTAGCTCCAGGCGGTTGATGTTCTCGACACACTCGGCGGAGTTCTGCAACAGCCGGCGCACGGTACGCATGGACATATAGACGATGGCATCCTTGGAGGGGATGCGTCCATCACGGGCGGCGATGAAGATGTTGCGGCAGATAGCCTCGGTGTTCCGGCTGATGTCTGCCAGTGGCTCGTCGTCCATCTCATAGAGGTGATGGAGGAAGGTGCGGAACATATAGTCTTCGTCACGGATGAAGCGCAGCATGTCCTCACGACTGTTGACGCCCCTGCTGAGGGTGGTGGTCAGGAAGTAGCGGTACCGTTTCAGGATGGAGGCCTTGTCGCAGACACTGATACCGGTGCTGTCGAGGGAGGCAAAGAAAGGCGTGGCAAGGCTGACGGCTTCCGCCAAGTCACCGTCATCTTTGTAGGTGTTAGTCTGCTCCTTGATGGACAATACATCGTCGTAGCCATAGCGCCAGGTCTCGGCGAGACGGAGCAGCTCTTTGCGGATGGAGTCATGGATAAGGAAATAGTCGTTCGCCTCATTATGGTACTTCACAAAAGCAGAGTCAGCAACGAGGAACTTGTAAACGGTATCGTTTACTTCCTTCCATTCCTTCAATGAGGCGACATATTCCTTGGTATTGCTGGTCCTGACAGATTTGATTTTACTGAGAAACGCACGGTAGGTTTCGACCGCACTGCGACTGGTGGTGAACTGGTATTTGTCGTCTTTATTACAAGCTGACAAAAGGACGGTAAACGTCAATATGGATAATATGGGTAATACGGTGAATATGGTATGGATGGTTTGCCGGACAAGTCTCCGTTCCGACTGATAATGATGGTGTTGCAATCCGTTTTTTCCGGTTGTTGTCATTGTTGTGATGGTTTTGGTGAGATACTACAACAAAGATAACAATTCTTCCTCAAAATAGTATGTCTTTTACCCGTTTTGCAACTTATTGGTTCTGTAAAACTCGAAAATAGAACCAAATACGCCGAATTTGGTACTAATTTCGTAATCTTTTGATATTATAACGGTTAACTTGCCGAGAAATGGAATATTTTTAGTATCTTTGTAAATAAATCACAGAGAAATATGAAACATATCGGATATATCGGTAATGCTCATATTAATGAGCACGGTGAGGATGCACTCAAGCAGATGCGGGTGCACGGGTGTGAGACGCTTTATAAGGAAAACGGCAAGGGCAGGAAACGGCCTCAATGGGAGGCGTTCATCAACGAGCTCCATGAGGGTGACTGCGCGGTGCTGCTTTCGTTCGACAACGCCTTCTACAACTTCCACGATATGATATTCTTTGTGAAGTTCTGCCGGAAGACGGGCATAAGGATTGTCTCCATCGCCGACGGACTGGACACGCAGGACGAACTGTTCCCGGAGTCGAAGACGGTCAACACGCTGGACCTTATCTGCAAGGTGTTCAGCAAGCGCGACCGCAACACGCACGATGACCTGGAGGCGGAACTCTATTCCACCAACTACAACGACCGCAAGCTGAAACGCTATAAGCTGGTCATCAACATGTATAAGGCCGGGTACTGCATCAAGGAGATTATGGAACGTACCGGCTACCGTAGCAAGAGCAACCTCTACAGGATTCTTCACATGTATGATGTCCAGATGGAATATCCGTCAATGTCGAGGGCTGCCAATGCTGTGGCGGTGGCACGTGTATAGACAAGGAGTCAATTTCCCTTTCTTTAGGTTTCCCGAAGTGGTCGGAAACGGTTCAGGAAGGGTGGGAACAAAGCGGACGGCGGCTACAGTGACGGCACAGAATTGTATTCACTGGCAAGAAAGCGCAAGTGGAGACCGGCAACGTCGGGCTGCGGTTGCGCCTTGGCAGGGAAGTCAATTCGCCGGCACGTTCTGCTGAGCGGCCAGCCTTTGCCGGGAGTGTGCGGACGGTAATGGATGGACGGTCGGAAAAGCAGAATAGCCGTCGTCCGTTTTGTGGTGTGGGCATGGGCTAAGAAAACACTTAGGCATCGGGCAACGGCTGTGACCCTTTAATCGGGTAGGGGTCGTGAGGCACCCTGCAAGTGCCTTCTTCGTGGTGCCTCGCAACGGTGGGGCAAAGCAATAAGCCAGAACTTTTGCGGATGCGGTTGATGACTGGAGAGGAAACGGAACTTGTGTAGTCTTCACTCCAGTCATGGACCGGCATCAAGGAAGGACGGTATCGCAGAGTCGTCCCGCTGCAAGCGTTTGCCATGCGGTGCCTGAAAATGGAGTGAAGCATGACGGCGCAACGGCGAAGACTTGCGACTCCATGCGCAACGGAATGGCAGGACACGGCATGGCAGGAAAAAGTAGGGAAGGGTGGGAAAAAGCCTGGCGTGGGACGAAGTTATCTGTTGCCTTTGTTCCTTGAACGCACGGCAAGAATCGTCTGTACGGCTACCGATAACAGGATAAGTGCGATGCCGCCCCAGAAAGCTGGCGAGAGTTCACCGGCCTCGCCGAAGAGCAGCATGGCCAGCGTGATGGTGTAGATGGGCTCGAGATTATAGCTCAGGTTGACGGTGAAGGCTGAGATGGAACGGAGCGACTGCAATTGGAGCAGGAACGGTCCGATGGTGAACAGTGATGCGAAGACAAGCAGGGCTATCAGGTCGTGGCTTGACGGTGCGACGACAGCCTGGGGTACTGCCAAGCCATAGACGAGGGTGGCTATGGCAAGCATGATGCCACCACCCGTAAGCTCATAGAGCAGCATCGTACTGCTGGCGCGTCCCGTAGTGGCCTGTACCCGTTTGCTGAGTACAGAGAAGAACGAATAGAGCAGGGATGAGAGACAGCCTACGGCGATGCCAGCACGATAGCGGACGTCGAATCCGAAGATGAGCATGATGCCACAGACGGTCAGCAGACTGAGCAGGAGCTCACGCCACGAAGGGCGGTGCCGTCCGATGATGGGTTCAATGATGGCGGTGAAGAATCCCACGAGGGCGAAGCACACTGCACCGATGGACACGTTGGCCATCTTGATGCTGCCGTAGTAGCACACCCAGTGAACGGCCAACAGTACGCCGCAGCCCATCATCATGGCTACCTGACGCCACGGCAGACGGTGGAGCCGGTGCTGCACACCCATGACAAAGGCGAGGAGCAGGGCGGAGAACAATACGCGATAGAACACCAGCGGCAGCTCGCTGATGGTGATGATCTTGCCAAACAAGCCCGTAGCTCCTGCCAGCAGAATGGAGGCATGTAGACGCAGATATGAATGTTTCATAGATGCAAAGGTACAACAAAATGTGGATAAGCACATATTTATTAAGTAATGTATTGGTCGTTTCAAGGAAATTGATTATTTTTGCACCGATAAAAATCGAAAGTATAACCCAAAGAACATAAAACAATTCATATTATTCACCAACAACATTTTCACGTTATGAAACATTTGAACAAGATTCGTGTTTTCACATTCGTCCTCATGCTGATGGCCGGAGGATTATGCTCAACCGCCAAGGCGCAGGCCGCCGAAATCGTTGAACCTGACACAACGGCTGCTGACCTGATGTATTTAGTCGCTGCCGACAACAGCCTGAAGGCACTGTCTATGGAAGACGGCAAGATGGAGAAGCACAAGAACAAGTTCGGCAAGCTTGCCTCCATCGTGAGTACTGCCGCCAGTGCCGCCGGGGCCTTGGGGGGTATCGGTATGATTGCGGGAGCAGGAAGCTCTTCCTTGGGAGCCGTAGTAGCAGGTGCCCAGGTGATGGGAACGGCTGCCAATGTGGGCAGTCTCGCCGATGCCGCCAACACGTTAGCAGGAGCCGAGGGCATGGACTTCACCTTCAGAGGTTCTTCATCTGCCTTGAAGTGCAAGCATGAGGGTAAGGACGTGAAGGTGCTGATTAATCTCAGGGCAGAGAAACGGGAGGACGGCATGGCACTGTTCAAGGTCGTGAGATTCGCCTCGTCGAAGAAAGACCGCCGGCTGCAGTGGTTCCAGACAAAGGCGGCACTCATCAACACCGCAGACTCGGAGAAGGCTGACAAGGCTGGCTATCTGTCGTTCGGGTATCAGAACTTCGGAGACCACAGCTCCATCATCACGATCCCTGCAGCACGGCTGACACCGGGCGATTACGGGGTGTTCTACCTCGGTAATATGATCTCCCCGACGCTCTCCAGTATCTGTTATACGTTCTCTGTAGAGTAGTTTTTGTAGCGCAAGGAGAGGATGCTACAAGGTGTATCGTTTCATAAATGATTGATAATCAAGTAAATTTATCACAACAGCCATAAGTGCTACAACGATACAAGGAAAAATCGCACTTTCATACCATACACATATAATAAATCAGCCACCTGTGAGGTTAATCCCACGGGTGGCTGGTTTCGTTTATTGTCTATTTGTCTTTAGCGTCATCCTTCGCCTTGGGCTTTTCATAGACCATGTTACCCTCAAAGTTGAGCGTTCCCGGCTGCACATCATGCTTCTGGATGTAACGGTTGGTTGTGGAGATGTCCCTGTGGCGTGCCTGATCACGGGCAACGACAACACCCTCGGAATTGGCAAGGTCACGGATGCCGGAATCCTTCAGAGAATAGAACTGATAGCAGTCGCTCCATTTCAGTGCGTTGCGCATCGTCTTCCAACGCTTGTTGAACTGGTCGCTGCCTACATGCTCTTTGCCCGGCTTGAAGTCGTGGCTGAAGATATAGCAGTCGCTCGTACTCTTGAAGATATCGAGGTCGAGCATCAGTTTGATGATGATTTTGTTCAGACCCACATCAGCATCACGATGGTTCTTGCTGAAAGTCTTGGAAACGAAGATAGTCTGATTCTTCAGGCTGATGTCTCCAATCTTCAGATTGCTTAGCTCGCCGGGACGGATGAGCGTGTAGTACTGCATGAGACAGGCCAGGAGGAAGGACTTGTCATGCTCCGTGAGATACTTGGTCATCGTCTTGAGCATCTCCGGAGTGAGGTCCTTGCGGAACTTCTCCCCGTTCTCTGGCATCACCTTGATCTTCTCAACAGGATTGTTAGCGATGTACTTGCGGGCAACCATGAACTCAGAGAAGCCGTAGAGCCATCCACGATAATTGTTACGCGTTCGGGGAGAACTCTCACGGTCGAGAAAGATCCAGTCGATGAAGTCGTTGCAGAAGGACTCATCGAACTGATAAGCATACTTGAATGGGGTAGTACGGGTGGCAATATACTCTTTGAGCACATTGACCCGCGAGTGATAACTCTGCCGTGTCTTCTTGCGATCCATGCGGTCGACATAATCGAGATACCTTTTCAGGCAATCCTCGAAGAGCACATAAGCACGGGAATTGTCGGTCTGTACCCACGGATTCCATCCTTTCATGAGCTTGCTGCTCACTACATTGATAATCTCTGTAGCGCGCCGGTTGCGTTCAGCAACACGAAATTCTGTACTGATGCTGTACTTCTTACGCCGCATCGTGTCGGTGGCAGGGTCGAGTGCATAGAAGTCAACATACCACTCTTTGCCTTTGTGGAGTTTTGGGTAGGTGTAGCCTACGAGCTTGGAAACATTACTTCCTTGAATTTTAGAGCACATTTTTTTAACATCTTTTGTCGCTGCGTTCCCAGCTATAAAAGATGCACGTCCAACAATGCTTAACAGAAGCCGTCCGTCAATCGTCCGGCCTTTTTAACGCAAAATGCGCAACTTGCTG
>Ga0256405_10002337_pt1 | contig 44260 bp, 38 predicted proteins | sample RumenRJG_02DNA_FD_189096 | JGI IMG/M metagenome (GOLD analysis project Ga0256405, IMG submission 189096) | Bovine rumen microbial communities from Lethbridge, Alberta, Canada - RJG_02 | ecosystem: Host-associated > Mammals > Digestive system > Stomach > Rumen | place: Canada: Alberta... | reverse complement strand
ATCAAAGCTTTTTAAAAACATCAATCATTTTTTAATTTTATTTTCACTTTCAGCCCATGAAGCGAGTTGATATCTTGATAATAATGTCAAAAAATGAATTGTACAAAACCTTTTTATGACATCGTTATGAATTTAAATTTATCATAATTTAATTTTTATTTACATTATTATATTAAGATTAAAAAGAATTAATCGAATGCAAAAGATTCCGTTTTCTTCTTGAATCTAATGAAATTCCGAACGAAGGCAATCGATTTGTGCTTGAATTCATATTTTAATTCTTTTTTGCACATGGAACTATCCTTTTTAAATACAGTGCTGCTCACCCAATTAAGCCAAAATTTCATCCAGACTTACGAACAAAGCAGCCCCGTAAACGGCAGTGATTTTGCCAAATGCAACGTCCGCTAAATCAGCGCGCAAGCTCTTTTTGGTTATTTCCATCATGGAAGACGAAAAAAACCGGATGATTTGCAATTGGTTGCAAATCATCCGGTTCTTCAATTTGAGGCAAAGTTTTTCCCAGCCTCTCTTCATCATATTATGCTTAATGCTTTTTGTTCTTCAAAGCCTTTTCGCGAGCTCTCTGCAGCTTTCGTGCTTTCTTCTTTTCAAGGCGTGCCTTTTCTTCGCGTTCGCGTTTAATCTTGAACGGATTGTTGATCAACAACGTTTGACCAACGGAAAATGCATTCGTGACCACCCAGTACAACGACAAGGCGGCAGGAACGCTGATGGCCGTGACAAGAATCATCAACGGCATGAACACCATCATCCCTGTTGTCATGGCATTTTTTTCGGGCTGTGCTTTAATGCTCAGCCATGAAGTAAGGAACGTGAAGATTGCAGCAAGAATCGGCAAGATATAATAAGGATCTTTATCCCCCAGCTGCATCCACAAAAATTTGCCCGTCTTCAATGTTTCGGAACGGAAAATTGCTTGATACAAAGCAATCAGAACCGGCATTTGAACCAAGAGCGGCAAACATCCGGCAACGGGATTTACTCCTGCTTCCGCATAGAGGCGCTTTTGTTCTTCGCTCATCATGCGCATTTGTTCAGGATCGCTTCTATCCGGATACTTCTTTTGAAGTGCCATCAGCTGAGGCTGAATCTCAGTCGTCTTGCGCATCGACTTCATTTGATAAATCATCAACGGCAAGATGATGATTCTGACGATAATCGTAAATACCACGATTCCCCAGCCATAGTTATAACCAAAAATTCTGCTGAGACCTTGGATGGCTCTGATGAAGTTCCAGATAATGTAGTGATCCCAAAAACCGGTGCTTGAAGCATCGACCGGACTCGTACCACACCCGCTGAGAACAAGCATCAAAGATAAAACCCCCAAGAGAGCTCCTGTGCGTTTAACTCTTCTCAAACTGGTCTACCTCACTTTTAATAACGTAGCTATTGTTCAGTCTAATCAACAAGCTTGAGGTGTGACCACTCGCTCCAATTTCCTGCTTAACGAAGGTCACTGTCGACTTGGTCATCATTCAAGACTTTAGCCAAATGCAGGACATGAATCAGATGCTGCTTGACTTCAGCAGTCGACATAAACGCCACGCCTGGACGAGCGATTACGATAAAATCACAATCTTGCTTCAGCTGCGGTTTCAACTCTGTCAAGCTTTGACGAATTCGACGCTTGACCCAGTTTCTCGCAACAGCATTGCCGATTTTTTTACCAACGGAAATTCCGACGCGAAAATGCGGCTGCTTCGGCTTTTCAATCATATAAACCACAAACTGCTTGTTGGCACATGACTTGCCTTGAGTGAAGACTTTCTGAAATTCCGCTTCCTTTTTGACGCGGTATGATTTTCTCATAAGACATCTCCAAATTCATGTTTGGCCGATAAATTTAAAAAAAAGACCACTGACGGTCCAGTGGCCTATGCAGACAATACCTTTCTGCCTTTACGGCGTCTACGTGCTAACACATTGCGGCCGTTAGCTGTGCTCATTCGCTTGCGGAAACCGTGTACGCGTTGGCGATGGCGTTTCTTTGGTTGAAATGTTCTCTTCATTGATGTAACACCTCCCGTTTGATTAATTTCATTTGCTGACAAATTCAGACTTACTTTGTAATACTAACACACTTTACATCATAATTAAAGTCATTTTTTTCAGAAAAATCATCAAGCACTGTCACCTGTGAATAAATCAGAACCTGTGAAACTTTTTGACTTATCCACAATATTGCGGAAATTGTCCACCGTTTCCTTATTTTTGCATGTGGCTTTTTTTGCTCTTTCCACACTTTTAATAACAAGTTTATCAACAATCAACAGGTTGTGGATATCAACCTGTTGATTTTGTTCTTTTCTCTTGTTGATAACTTGCCAATTCCGTGTAGAAGCAGATCGTTTCCGGGTCAGTCTTCTTGTGGACAACTCAAGCAAAAAAATAAAAAATCTCTTTTTATGCACAGCCTGTGGATAATTAAGTTAACAATGTGTTTATGAAATTCATTTCCTTTTCCACAAGTTGTGCATAAGTTGTCAAAAGAAGCCTTGTTTCACACCCTGCCTGTGGAAAACTTTTTTTAGTCATGTTAAAATAAATCCATGATAAATTTCTTAAAAAGGAGGTATCTTTTGTGAACGATCTCGAATCCATCTGGCACCTTGTTTGTACCTATTTTCAAGCAAAAACGACTGAAATGTCTTATCGCTCCTGGATTACGACGGCAAAACCCCTTCAATTCACGGATAATACTTTGCTGCTTGAAGTACCGTCAGTTGCGCATCGCGATTATTGGAACAAGAATCTGACAGATCAGGCAGATGCTTTCCTTGAAAAAACACTGGGCGAAAAAATTACCGTTCTGCTGAAACTTCCGGAAGAACCGAATCCTTTCACGATTGCTGAAGAAGAGATCAAAGCTGAAGAACAAGCCGCGCAATCAAATTATTCAGACGCACTGGATTTTTCAGTCAAAACAACGTCATCAAACGCTTCAGAATCCCAATTGAACGAAAAATACACGTTTGATACTTTCGTTGACGGAAACGGCACTCGCATGGCCTATGCCGCAGCACTTGCTGTCGCAGAGGAACCGGCAAATTACTATAATCCGCTGTTCATTTACGGAGGCGTCGGGCTCGGCAAGACCCACCTGATGCACGCTATCGGAAACCGTCTCTTGCAAGACAATCCGAACGCCCGCATCAAATACGTTTCAAGCGAAGCCTTCGCAAATGATTTCATCAATTCGATCAAAAGCAAAAATTCCGAAGCTTTCAGGAAAAAATATCGCAACCTTGACTTGCTTTTGGTTGATGACATTCAATTCTTTGCCGAAAAAGACGGTACGCAAGAAGAATTTTTCCACACGTTCAACGCTTTATATGATGACAAAAAACAAATCGTTTTGACCTCTGACAGGCTTCCAAATGAAATCCCCAAGCTTCAAAAAAGGCTCGTTTCCCGTTTTCGTTGGGGACTTTCAGTCGACATCACGCCGCCTGACTTTGAAACAAGAACCGCCATCCTGCGAAAAAAAGCGGAAAGCGACTTTCTCGACGTTTCCGATGATGCATTAAGCTACATCGCCGGAAAAATCGATTCAAACATTCGCGAACTGGAAGGCGCTTTGATGCGCGTTTCTGCTTATGCCAAACTAAAGCACCAGCGAATCACGACGAGTTTGGCAGCAGAGGCTTTGCGCGACTTGGATCAGGGCTCTTCTTCCCACGAACTGACCATTCCGGAAATCCAAAACAAGGTTGCAAAATACTACCACGTTACGGTTTCCGAACTTCGAGGCAAAAAACGCGTCAAGACGATTGTCATCCCGCGCCAGATTGCAATGTACCTGTCGCGGGAACTGACGGATGCTTCTTTGCCAAAAATCGGACAGGATTTCGGCGGTAAAGATCATACGACGGTTATTCACGCCTATGACAAAATTACCAAAGCCGTCAAAAAAGACAACGCGATCAAAAAAGATGTCAATGCACTGTTAAAAGAGCTAAAACGATAGCTGTGGATATCTTTGGGATAAAACGAAATTTTTTCCACATTGTTATTAACAACCAGAAAAGCGAAGTTACAGCCTTTTTGCGGAGTTTTCCACAATATCCACAATCCCTACTATTACTACTACCTTATTTTATTTTATATATTCTTATCGTGCAGACAGAAAGGACGATTTTTGTATGAAATTTTCAGTACACAGAGCTGCATTTCTCCAATATCTGAATACGGCTCAGACAGCTATTTCAGGCAAAACAACTTTAGAAATTTTAACGGGTGTTAAACTTAACCTGTCAGCTGATGCCTTGACTATTACCGGCAGCAATTCAGATATTTCAATCGAAACGATTTTGTCAATTGCGGACGAGGATGCGCAACTGACCATTGAAGAACCGGGCAGCGTTGTTTTGCCGGCAAGATTTTTTGGCGAAATCGTCAAGCGCTTGCCGGAAGACACTTTTACGCTGACAGTTAATGATCGCTTCCAAACAACGATCGTGTCCGGCTCCTCTGAATTTACTATCAACGGTGTTGAGTCGGAGGCCTATCCGCATCTGCCGGAAATCGACTCCAAGGATCAGCTCAAAATTCCTGGCGATCTGTTGAAGCAAATTATCGATCAAACCGTAATCGCAACTTCCAAACAAGAAAACAGACCGATGCTGACAGGAATTCATTTGACGATCAATGAATCTGAACTGACAGCCGTTGCGACGGACTCACACAGACTCAGTCAACGAAAAGCAACGCTTGAAAACAACGCAACGGGAAATTATGACATTCTCGTTCCTGGCGATTCGTTAAGCAAGCTGAGCAAAATGTTGGGAGAAACTCAGGAAGACGTTGAACTTCAGATTTCAGAAAATCAAGTGCTCTTTATTCTTGACCACACGTCGTTTTACTCACGCTTATTGGAAGGTCAATATCCGAATACGACGCAACTGATTCCTAATTCTGCTTCAACGACGGTTGAAATCGATGCTCACTCGCTGCTCCGCTCAATCGAACGTGCTTCGCTTCTGTCTCACGAAGGGCACAACAACGTTGTTCGCCTGGTTGTCGATCCTGCGGCCAACACGGCCACGATTTTTGGCAATTCTCCTGAAATCGGCAACGTTGAAGAAGTTCTTGATTTCAATCAGATTGAAGGCGACGAACTTGAAATTTCATTTAACCCGGATTATATGAAAGATGCGCTGCATGCGTTCGGACAAAGCGAAGTCAAGCTTAATTTCACGCTGCCGTTGCGTCCGTTTACGATAGTTCCTTCAGAAGACGACGGTTCGTTCATTCAATTGATTACTCCTGTCAGAACTGCCTGATTTTTTGAAAACGACTGAAAAGCGGCTTGAGAAGGCCGCTTTTCTTTTTTGCACAAATTAACGCGTCTTAAGGCTAAAAGAAAGTGCTCTTTTTTCTCTAACCCGTTTAACTTCACGTTTAACGATTTTGTCGCTTAGGAGTCACAAAGTACTAAAATAAAAAAGAACGGCTTAAAACGCGCATAAAATTGTTTTTAGACCCCAAAAAAGGTATAATCTAAAATGAGACCATTTCAATGAAAGGGAGCAGAACCGTGAAAAAAGAAGTCAGATTGAAAACGCCATGCATTACGCTTGGTCAGTTGTTGAAAATCGAAAATATCGTTTCATCGGGCGGTCAGGCCAAATACTTTCTTGAAGAGCATGCCGATGAAATTCTTGTCAACGGAGAACATGAAAACAGGCGCGGAAAGAAGCTTTACCCCGGAGATGAAGTTGTTGTGGCAGATCAAGGTAAATTTGTCATGAAAACCGGAGAATGATATGCGACTTTCAAACCTCAAACTGAAGAATTTTCGCAATTATCACGAAACAAAGCTTGAATTTTCACCGAACATCAACGTTTTGATCGGAGAAAACGCTCAAGGAAAGACGAATCTGCTTGAATCAATCTATGTTTTGGCAATGACGAAAAGTCACAGAACGACGAATGATCGAGAATTAATCGAGTTTTCAGAAAAAAGTGCTTTTCTTGAGGGAATAGTTGAAAAAAAGACCGGAAATTTACGCTTGTCGTTGTCTTTGAGCAAAAAAGGCAAGACGGCCAGGGTCAATTCTTTGGAAACGCCGCGTTTGTCTCAATATATCGGCAAATTAAACGTGATTCTGTTTTCACCGGAGGACTTGTCATTGGTCAAAGGATCCCCGGCCGTCAGAAGACGGTTCATTGATATGGAATTTGGTCAGATTGACGCCGTTTACCTCTATGAACTGACGCGCTATCGCACGATTTTGCGCGATCGAAACGTCTATTTGAAGCAGCTTCAGACCAAACAGTCAACGGATCGCGTTTATCTGGAAGTATTGACGGAGCAGCTTGCAAAAAGCGGGGCGAAAATCATTTTAAAGCGCCTTGAATTCTTGGAAGAGCTTGAAAACTATGCAAAAATTTTGCATGCAGACATAACGCAGCAAAAAGAAAACCTGACGTTTAAATATAAATGCACGGCAAGCATCGATGATCTTGAAATGAATCAAGATGCAATTGAAATCAGACTAAAGGAAACGTTTGAAACGATCGTCGACAAGGAAATTTTTCAAGGAACGACGTTGATCGGACCTCACCGAGACGATGTCAGCTTCAAAGTCAACGGCAAAAACGTTCAAACGTACGGTTCTCAAGGACAGCAACGAACGACGGCTTTGGCTGTCAAACTGGCCGAAATCGATCTGATGCGTGCCAAAACGGGCGAATATCCCGTCCTGCTTTTGGATGACGTTTTGTCTGAGCTTGACGGAGAACGACAGACTCACCTTTTAAAAGCAATTCAAGACAAAGTGCAGACTTTTTTGACGACTCCGGGATTGAATGACATCGCACGGCAACTGATCAAGCAGCCGCGTCTTTTTCGCATCAATGCGGGAAAAATAGAGGTCAAACCGGAAACGATCATCTTTTACCCTAAAAAAGAAAACGAATCATAGAAAGGACAGTCTATGCAAGTGCATAGCGGGAAGCAGAAGTGACTGATAAAGAAAAGCTTGAAAAAATCAAAGAAGAAAAAGCTAAAGAATATGATGCCAGCCAGATTCAGGTTCTTGAAGGACTTGAAGCGGTCAGAAAACGCCCAGGGATGTACATCGGTTCGACAAGTTCGCAAGGCCTGCACCATTTGGTCTGGGAAATTATCGACAACGGCATCGATGAAGCTCTCGCCGGATTTTGCGACGAAATCAACGTGACCGTTGAAAAAGACAACAGCATTACCGTTCAGGACAACGGCCGCGGAATTCCGGTCGACATTCAGAAAAAGACCGGACGTCCAGCGCTTGAAACCGTTTATACGGTGCTCCATGCCGGCGGCAAGTTCGGCGGTGGCGGATACAAGGTTTCCGGTGGCCTTCACGGCGTTGGTGCCTCCGTTGTCAACGCCCTTTCGACCGAACTTGACGTTCAAGTCAAACGAGAAGGTGATACGAACGTTTACGGAATCGACTTTGAACTCGGCAAAGTCAAAAATCCGATGAAAGTCATCGGACAATGCCAGGAGCATGAACATGGCACGAGAGTTCACTTTTGCCCTGACCCGGACATCTTTAAGGAAACGACGGTTTATGACATCAAGGTTTTGACGACAAGAATCCGCGAATTGGCATTTCTGAACAAGGGATTAAAAATCACGATTGAAGACAAACGTCCGGAAACTCCGACCAGAGAAGAATTTCATTATGCGGGCGGGATCAAACACTACGTCGAATATCTCAACAAAGGCAAGAAGGTCTTGTTCGACGATCCAATCTACGTGGAAGGAGAGCAAAGAAACATCACGGTTGAAGTTGCCCTTCAATATACCGATGACTTCCACAGTAATCTGCTGACGTTTACGAACAACATTCACACTTATGAAGGCGGAACGCACGAATCAGGCTTTAAGACGGCTTTGACGCGCGTTATCAACGATTATGCGCGCAAGGCGGGAATTTTGAAAGAAAACGACGACAACCTTTCTGGTGAAGACGTTCGTGAAGGCTTGACGGCCGTTGTTTCGATCAAGCACCCGGATCCGCAGTTTGAAGGTCAAACCAAAACCAAGCTCGGGAACTCTGACGCGCGTGCCGTAACCGACAAGATGTTTTCTGAAACGTTCAGCAAATTCATGCTGGAAAATCCTTCAGTCGCAAAACGCATCGTTGAAAAAGGCATGCTTGCTGCCAAGGCTCGCGTGGCTGCCAAAAGAGCGCGCGAAGTCACGCGCAAAAAGAACGGACTTGAAATTTCAAACCTTCCGGGCAAGCTTGCCGACAACACGAGCAAAGATCCGGAAATTTCAGAATTGTTCATCGTCGAAGGGGATTCTGCCGGAGGTTCCGCAAAACAAGGGCGTTCTCGTTTGACGCAAGCCATTTTGCCGATTCGAGGCAAAATTCTGAACGTTGAAAAGGCCAGCTTGGATCGAATTTTGGCCAACGAAGAAATTCGGTCGCTGTTTACTGCTCTCGGCACTGGATTTGGCCAAGACTTTGATGTTGAAAAAGCCAATTACCACAAATTGATCATCATGACCGATGCCGATGTCGATGGCGCTCACATCAGAACGCTGCTTTTGACCTTGTTCTATCGTTTCATGAAACCGATGATCGAAAAGGGCTACGTCTACATCGCTCAGCCGCCGCTTTATCAAGTGCGTCAAGGCAAGATGATTCGCTATATTGATTCGGACGAAGAATTAAAAGAGGTTCTCGGAAGCCTGCAGCCGAGTCCGAAACCGGTCGTTCAGCGCTACAAAGGTCTTGGCGAAATGGATGCCGAACAGCTTTGGGAAACGACGATGGATCCTGAAAAACGTCGTTTGCTGCGCGTCAATCTGTCTGATGCGGAAGAAGCAAACAGCGTCTTTGAAATGCTAATGGGAGATCAGGTCGGACCAAGACGTCAGTTCATTGAAGACAATGCCACGTTTGTCAATAATTTGGATGTTTAATTTGCAAAACGCAATGTAAAAATTTAGAAGTGGAGTGAAAAGAACTTGGTAGAATTACCTGATCGTATCAGCAATGTCGACTTGTCAAAAGTCATGCGAACGTCATTTTTGGATTATGCGATGAGCGTTATCGTCGCTCGTGCCTTGCCTGACGTTCGTGACGGCTTAAAGCCCGTTCATCGCCGAATTTTGTACGGAATGAACGAACTTGGCGTCACGCCTGACAAGCCTTATAAGAAATCGGCTCGTATCGTCGGCGATGTTATGGGTAAATATCACCCGCACGGCGATTCTGCAATTTATGAATCAATGGTTCGCATGGCGCAGGATTTCAGCTATCGCTACTTGTTGGTTGATGGTCACGGAAACTTCGGCTCGGTCGATGGCGACGGGGCAGCCGCAATGCGTTATACCGAAGCCAGAATGTCAAAAATAGCCTTGGAAATGTTGCGTGACATCAACAAAGATACTGTTGATTTTCAGCCGAACTATGATGAAACGGAACGCGAACCCGTTGTTTTGCCGTCTCGTTTCCCTAATTTGCTTGTCAACGGCGCAACGGGGATTGCAGTCGGAATGACGACCAATATCCCGCCGCATAATTTGCGCGAAGTTATTTCCGGACTGCATCTTTTAATGGAAAATCCAGATGCGACGACAGCTGAGCTGATGGAAGCAATCCCTGGACCGGACTTCCCGACAGGAGCAATCGTGATGGGAAAATCCGGGATCAGAAAAGCCTATGAAACGGGTCACGGAACAGTGACGCTGCGTGCCAAGGTTGATATCGAAGAGCAGTCAAACGGAAAGTCAAGAATCATCGTTCATGAGATTCCGTACATGGTCAACAAGGCCAACCTGATAACGCGCATTGCCGATTTGGCTCGCGAAAAGAAAATTGACGGAATCACTGATATCAACGATGAATCAGATCGCGAAGGGATGCGCATCACGATCGACATCAGAAGAGACGTCAGTCCTTCAGTCGTTTTGAACAACTTGTACAAATTGACTTTGATGCAATCGTCGTTCACGTTCAATATGCTGGCAATCGTCGACGGAACTCCGCGAGTGCTCGGATTAAAGCAGATTTTGCAATATTACTTGAAGCATCAAGAGAACGTCATTCGTCGCAGAACTGCATTTGACCTGAAAAAAGCGCAAGCAAGAGCACATATTCTGGAAGGCTTGAAAATTGCGCTTGACCATATCGATGCGATCATCAGCATCATCAGAAATTCTCAAAGCGGCGAAGTAGCCAAGGATCGCTTGATGAACGAGTATGAACTCTCTGACAAGCAGGCTCAAGCCATTTTGGACATGAGACTTGTTCGCCTGACAGGATTGGAACGTGAAAAAGTCGATGCCGAATACAAGAAAACCTTGGAAGCAATTGCTGATTTTAAAGATATTTTGGCGCATGAAGAGCGCGTCCACAGCATTATTTATCAAGAATTGCTTGAAATTCAAGAAAAATTTGGTGATGATCGCAGAACCGAGCTGATGGTCGGCGAAGTTTTGAGCATTGAAGACGAAGACCTGATCGAAGAAGAAAACGTCGTGATTGCATTGACGCACAATGGCTACATCAAACGGTTGCCGACAAGCGATTTCAAAGCTCAGCGTCGCGGTGGTCGCGGCGTTCAGGGGATGGGCGTTCACGATGACGATTTCATCGAACATCTGATTACGACTTCGACGCACGATGATGTTCTGTTCTTTACGAATATCGGCAAAGTCTATCGCATGAAGGGATATGAAGTTCCGGAGTACGGGCGGGCTGCCAAGGGAATTCCGGTCATCAACCTATTGGATCTGTCGGAAGGAGAAAAGATTCAGACGGTCATCAACGTTGATCCTGAAAAACGCAACGATTCGCACTTCCTGTTCTTTACAACTGTTCAAGGCGTAGTCAAGCGTACTTCCGTGACAGAATTCGGAAACATTCGAAAGAACGGCCTGAAAGCCATCACGTTGCGTGAGGGCGATGAATTGCTGAACGTTTCGATTACTGACGGCAATCAAAACATCATTATCGGGACTCACGGCGGATATGCGGTAAGCTTTTCAGAAAATGCAGTGCGTCAGATGGGCCGCGCAGCTTCAGGGGTTCGCGGAATCAGACTTCGCGATGACGACTATGCCATTGGTTCAGACGTTTTGAAGCCTGACAGCAACGTCTTCGTGATTTCCGAAAAAGGCTACGGCAAGCAGACGCCTGCTTCTGATTATCCAATCAAAGGGCGCGGCGGAAAAGGCATCAAGACCTCAAACATTACGGAAAAGAACGGTTCTTTGGCCGGATTGACAATCGTTGACGGAACGGAAGACATCATGGTCATTACTGATAAGGGCGTGATGATTCGTTTCAATGTCAAGAGCGTTTCAACAACGGGTCGTTCAACGATGGGCGTCCATTTGATCAATCTTGATGATGACGCAAAGGTGTCGACGATTGCAAAAGTTGAGCCTGAACAGCCGGAAGCAGATGATGAAGAAAATTTGTCAAATGACGAAAATTCAACGGAGCAGACTGAATCATCAAATGATCAGAAAGACTCGCAAGATTCTTCAAGCAATCAGGAATGATGAATGAACAGGACACGAAGCGGGCTTGAATTGAAGATGAAGTTTAAGTCGTAAAAAAGAAAAAAACAGCGAGAAATCGCGTATATTATCAGTAGTAGCACAAATCAGAAAACAAGTTGCAAAATTAATAAATTAATGTTATAATTTTAATTCGTGAGTATCTAAGCTCAAAAATGCTTAAGATTCTCCTTGTTCTAAAATAAGAACCAAAAGTCCATAAGGAGGTGCAAACAGTCATGACAAATTACGAAATTACCTACATCATCAGCCCAGCGTTGGACGAAGCAGCCAAGAACGACTTGGTAGAACGTTTCGACAACATTTTGAAGAATGATGGTGCAGAAGTCGTAGATTCAAAAGACTGGTCTAAGCGTCGTTTTGCTTACGAAATCGGTGGTTTCACAGAAGGTGTCTACCATATCGTAAACATCAAAGCTGAAAATGCGGACGCTATCAACGAATTTGACCGTCTTGCAAAGATCAACGACGGTATCTTGCGTCATATGATCGTTAAACGCAAAGAAGACTAATATAGAGATTAAATATTGAAATAAAGGAGGAGCAGAAATGATCAATAGAGTTGTTTTGGTTGGTCGTTTGACCAGAGACCCTGATTTGCGCTACACGAATTCAGGTACTTCAGTGGCCAGTTTCACTGTTGCCGTCGATCGAAACTTCACTAACCAACAGGGTAATCGTGAAGCAGATTTTATCAATTGTGTAGTATGGGGCAAATCCGCAGAGAATTTTGCCAACTTCACGCATAAGGGTTCGCTTGTCGGAATTGAAGGGCGCATCCAAACGCGTTCTTACGAAAATCAGCAAGGGAATCGCGTGTATGTGACTGAAGTCGTTACGGAAAACTTCTCGTTGCTCGAATCCAAGGCAGAATCTGATCGTTACCGCGCACAGCACGGTGGTTCGGCATCATCTGCTCCTCGTCAACAGAGTCAGTCTTCGTTCGGCGGAAATCCTTACGGAGCTCCTGCCAACAATCAGGGCAGTTATCAGCAAGATAACGCCTATGGCAACGGGAATAACGATGCCATGCAGGATCCGTTTGCCGGCAACGGCTCCAAGACGGATATTTCAGAAGACGACTTGCCATTCTAATTGAAGAGGAGGGAAATCACATGCCACAACAACGCAGAGGCGGACGTCGTCGTCGCAAGGTCGACTTCATCGCAGCCAACCATATCGAATACATCGATTACAAGGATACAGACTTGCTCAAGCGTTTCATCTCAGAACGAGGCAAGATTTTGCCACGTCGTGTAACGGGGACAAGCGCTAAGAACCAACGCAAGCTTACAGTTGCGATCAAGCGTGCTCGTATCATGGGCTTGCTTCCATTCGTAGCTGAAGACTAATCTTTATTTGAGTGTTTAAATAAAATAATATAAAAGCGACCGAAACTATTATTTGTTTCGGCCGTTTTTAATTCATGTATTATTCTAAAAAGTGACATGCTTTTAGAAAAGCTGAAAGAAAACGTAAAAAAATACTTACTGAAAGTACATGAATTTTTTACAAGTTATTGGTACTATATGAAATATAGATTGAGTGATGAAAATCAATCAATCAACTCCCCCTTATAAGCAGAAAGCATATCACCATCCCCCAATGGTGAATATATATACTCCCTATAACATACCTTTTTTCTCCGTGGCGCCCCAACCACGGAGTTTTTATTTGTGGCAGAAAGCATGAACATGTGGAAAAAGGAAAAGGAAAGTTATCAACAAGGTTGTGGATAACTTTGTGGATAAACTCTTTTTAAAAACAATCCACAGCTGTGTGCTTAAAGATTTCGACGTCAAAAGTTTGGCTGAACTTTTTTTGAACTGAAAAACTCTCGCTGATTTTTCAATCTGCATGATTCTTTGATGTTTTTGTCGGCTTCTTTCAAGAATTTTCTAAAGAAAAAATTAATTGTACCAATAATGTTCATCTTAATAAAAACTAAAAAAAATCACTAACATTCCTTAAATTATCAGATGTATCATACAGACATAGGCTGATGAGATATCAACCTTCTCCCCTTTTTATGTAAGTAATAACCGCCACCTCCAAGGCGGTAATTTCCCCAATAACATGACCTTTTTCCCGTAGCAGGCATTTGCCTCTGCGGGTTTTTTGTTGTTGAGGACTGGCATTTACAGGTAAATCTCAAAAAAGCGCATTTTGCTCGTAATCAAGGACCGGCTTTTTCTGGGCAAATCTCAAAAATCGCGGTTTTGCCCGTAACCAGAGAATAGATCACAGATTGAGACAGCGCTGCATTTTTCAAAAAAGTCACTCATAAGAAAAATGCCGGACAAAATCAGTCGCAATTCGACCGACTTGTCCGGCATTCATTTAATTCAAGATTTTACAAATCCTAACGTAATTATTTAATCGGAAACCGATCAGCTGAACAGTCCTTTGATCCAGTCGACGAATTTTTGCCAAAGACTCTTGGCTTCTGAAATCGTCTTTTTTCCTGACTGGCTGTTTGCCCAATTCTTTGCTTTGTTCATCAGGTTTCCGGCCGAGTTCTTAACGTTGTTGATTGTGTTGTCAACGTTTTTGACGTAGTTTTTGCTGGAAGAAATCGGCGAATTTTGGAAGTTGAACAAAGCATTCGTAATCTGCGTAACGTTGGTTGAAGAAGTCTTGTCTTCGATGCCGCGCTTTTCAAGCGCTTTGTTCAGCATATCCTGAATATCTTGCTTGGTTGCAAGATTTTTGTTGTCTTGTTTCATTTCCGCCAACTGCTTTGAAACGTCGCCGATTGCCGCCATTAGTTTGCCCGGGTAGGTTTTATCGTCTTTGTTGGCGTCAATTGCTGGTTGCGTTGCTTCAAGCATTTGGTTGGCCGTGGAAGTGTTTTTCGTATTGAGTGAAACGCCGTCGGTTGCGAGGGCTTTGTAAACGCCCGTCAAGGCCGATTCGCCTGAAACGGGGCGGTTTGCGGTGACAACGATGCTGACGTCCGTGACGCCGGCCATTTGTGCGACCATTGCGTATTGTTGTGAAGTGACCTTGGTGATATTGTTTTCACCGTCATAGTTTTTGATGTTGACCTTGACGCCTGAACCGGGATCGCCGGGAGCGATTGCGACCGAACTGATCATTGCGGCATCCGTCGTGCTGTCCTGCTGACTGATGTATTTGGAATAATCGGCTGCCGTGGCGGTCAGCTTCTTGAATGAAGAATCAGACTGGAAAACGTCATCGAGTCTGGAACGAACTTCTGAGCTTGTACCAGCACCGTAAACGACGTAGGACGAGTTCAGGGTATGCGTTGAGCCGGAGCTTGAGGAATCATCTGTTCCGTCAGCAAATACAGTGCTTGCGCCTGCTGAAACTCCGCTCAAAGTCAAAGCTGCCAAAAAAAGGGCAGCGGCTTTCTTGAAGTTAAATTTCATTTTTTATCCTCTTTTCTGAAATTTTTCAATTCCACAACCAAGTAAATTATAACATGTAACGTATTTGTAATATTTCAAGAAAAAGTAAAATTGTGCGAATTTTCAGTGTTGTCGAAAACGGAGGAACAAATGTCTGATTGATATATAAACACAATATATAGTAGGTACAAATTATTGTTGATACCTCATCTTGAATTTTCCCTTGAAATAAGGTTGTGAAGGCCCTATAATAAATTATGTTTTATACAGGGAGGAATTTAGAGATGTTTGATCGCTACAAAGACGTTTTGATGCATTTGTCGGAGTATTCGCATAATGTTTTTCGCAAAGGTTATTTTTCATGGCTGCTTAATCAGTGCAAAGGATGGGGGACGTTTAGTTACGCTTTATTGACGTTCAACTTCGTTTTGCAGGTGATTTCGCTCGTTCAGTCGATTTCTCAAGCACCGCTGCAGTCAATTATCGCATTCATTGGCGGCAATCTGTCCGTTGCCTGCGTCATCGGGATTTCCAACCGTTCGGGGATTCAGGGCTGGGCAGGCGCAATTTCTGCGATCTGCATCGCAACCACCGGATTCATGGCCGGAAATTTCGCAACTGCTTGGGAACAAATCGGCTACCTGTTGTTTCTTGATCTGTTTTGCATCCTTGATCCTAAATGGAACAACGACATCCAGGCAGAAAAGTTTGAAAGCTGGGTCGAATGGCTCAAATACTTGATTTTCTTTGGGGCTGCATGGGCCGTAATCTACTTTATTTTCAGCATGACAAGCGATCCGCGCGTTTTTTTGGACAGTTTGAATCTGGCAATGGCGATTACGGGTTCTTTGCTTGAACTCAATCGCAAGCGCGAGCAGTATTACGTTTGGACGATTTCATCCGTTTTTACGATTGCTCTTTGGACTCAGACGATGCTTCAAGGCGACGGAAATTTTGCTTTGATTTTCAGTTATTCCATCTTCTTCTTAAACGATATGTATGCATTCTTCAGCAAGCACGGCTGGTTTAAAAGTACGAACGAATAATTGTTTTGAGAGTCTGAGACTGGGAAAAAATATTTTACGCACAAATCAGGACTTGGCTGGACGGCGATTGTCATGCATACGAAAAAACCGGATCAGATTTGCAATTGATGGCAAATCATCCGGTTTTTTAATTTGAGGCATCGTTTTTTCAAAGCCTCTCCTTTTTTTGTGCTTAATGATAACCGCATGTGGTAAAATTGTACGGTAGAGCAGTTAATTGTAAGAGAGAAAATTTTGGGGCTGATTTTATGCAAAAAGAACCTGAAAACAAATCTAATCAGATTCCTGAGTTCTTGAAGAATGGGCGGTTGAGAAAGCTGACCCTGATTCTTTTTGGGGCTGTTGTTTTGTGCATTGCATTTTCCTTCATGCTAAATGCAGTGCTCGGATTGATTATTCTTGTTTTAAGCATCATAACTCTTGTTGTTGCTTATGACGGCTTGAAACAGATTGCTTCCGATACGTCCGAATATATCTCTGATCTGTCTTATCGCATCAAGCGCGGTGAGCAGGAGGCGTTGATCAAAATGCCGATCGGGATTTTGTTTTATGATGATCATGAACGCATCGAATGGTACAATCCTTATATGCAGCGGTATTTTTCGCGCAAAGACATTTTGGGAAAGAGTCTGAGCGAAGTTGATGAGGAGCTGGCAGATCAGCTCAAAAACCATCGCGACGAAAAGAAGGCAACAGAGGTCAAGCTTCACGGAAAGTCGTATTCGTTCATTGTTCAAAAAGACATCAATGCCGTTTTTTTGATGGACGTTTCATACTATGCGGCCATCAAGGAACAGTATGAAAATTCGCGAATCGTTTTGGGACAGCTGTTCTTGGACAACTATGACGAAGTGACCAAAGTCATGAATGACAAGGATTTGTCAAATCTTGACAACTTCATTACGAATACTTTGTCCGATTGGGCACGAGAATTCGAAATCTTTTTGAAACGAGTCGATGACGATCATTTCTTTATTTTGGCCTATACCGGAGCGCTCAAGAAGCTTGAAGAAGAAAAGTTCAAGATTTTGGACGTGATTCGCGAACGCACGTCGAAGCGAAACTCACCGCTGACGCTTAGCGTCGGAATTGCTTACGGCGGAGATGATTTAGCGGAACTTTCGCGACTTTCGCAAAACAATCTCGATTTGGCTTTGGGACGCGGCGGAGATCAGGCGGTTGTCAGAGAAATTGCCGGTCAGGCACGTTTTTACGGCGGCAAGACCAATCCGATGGAAAAGCGGACGCGTGTCCGTGCACGGATGATTTCCCAGGCGCTAAACGAACTGATGATGCAGTCTGATGATATTTTTGTGATGGGCCATGCTTACCCTGATATGGACGCCATGGGTGCTTGTCTTGGGTTGAGACGGATTGCGACCATGAACGGCAAAAAATGCTGGATCGTCTTGGACAAGGACAATCTGCATTCCGACGTGCTGCGGCTGCTTAAAGCTCTGGACCAGTATCCTGCAATCAAGGGTTCGATCATTTCACCGAAAGATGCGTTGGAAAAAGTTCAAAAGAACAGCTTGCTCATCATGTGCGACCATTCAAAACCATCGATTTCGATTTCGCCCGAATTATATGAGAAGATGCAAAATCGTGTCATGGTGATGGACCACCACCGTCGCGGAGAGGAATTTCCCGATAATCCGATTTTGGTTTATATCGAACCATATGCAAGTTCGACCTGCGAACTTATTACGGAAATGTTTGAATATCAAGGACGAGACAGCGAGCCGATCAACAAGATCGAAGCTACTGCCATGCTGACCGGCATCATCATTGATACCAAGTCGTTTTCGCTTCGAACCGGCACGAGAACGTTTGATGCCGCAAGCTATCTGCGCTCGGTCGGAGCTGACCTCGGGATGGCGCGTCACTTTATGAAAGAAAGCGTTGCAAGCTATATGCAGCGAAGTCATTTGATTGAGCGCACTGAATTTGACGAACAAGGCAATGCGATTTGCTGCGGTGAAGACGGCAGAATATACGATCCGGTCATTGCGGCTCAGGTTGCGGATTCTTTGCTTGGCGTTTCAGGGGTCGAAGCTTCATACGTGATCACGTTCAGAAAAGAGAATCTGATCGGTATTTCGGCACGAAGCAACGGCGAATTCAACGTCCAGGTCGTCATGGAACAGATGGGCGGCGGCGGACATTTGTCAAATGCCGCAACTCAGATCAGCGGTAAAACGATTGCGGACGTTCACGAAGAACTGCTGACGATTATTAAAAACGCGCGTGAAAATCAAGAATAGAACGGAGGAACTGGAATGAAAGTTATTTTTACACAAGATGTCAGAGGAAAGGGAAAACGTGGTGAAGTTAAGGAAATGGCCGATGGGTATGCCAATTTCCTGATCAAGGAAGGCAAGGCCAAGCGTGCCAATGCTCAGGCGATGAGCGAACTCAAAGGTCAAAAACGTGCTGAGGCAAAGAAGGAAGCCGAACTTTTGGCGGAAGCAAAAGAATTAAAAGAAAAACTCGAATCGGGCGATTATGTCGTTGAGCTGAAAGCCAAAGCCGGAAGCGACGGCCGTTTGTTCGGATCAATCACGTCAAAACAAATTTCGCAAGCGATTCAACAGCAATTCGGTTTGAAAATCGACAAGCGCAAGATGGAACTTGCCGCTCCGATTCGCTCAATGGGGTATGTCAACGTTCCGGTTAAGCTTCACAATGACGTAACGGCTAAAATTCGCGTTCATATTTCGGAAAAATAGCCGCGATTCAAGTTTTCGGAAAGGATGAACAGTTTGGATAACGATCTTTTAGCCGGCAACATGCCGCCCCAGGATATTAGTGCCGAAAAAGCGATTCTGGGTGCGATTTTCCTGAATCCTGAAGCCTTGGCCGATGTCATGGAACAAGTTGAGCCTGACGATTTTTACAGTCGTCAGCATCAGATTTTGTTTCAGTCGATGATTGAACTGAACGATGCCGATCAGCCGATTGATGTCTTGACTATGAAATCTTCTCTGGAGACTAAAAATCAGTTGGATGATGCCGGCGGCGTTGCTTACTTGGCGGAATTGGCCAACTCGGTTCCTTCTGCCAGAAATGCGGCTTATTATGCCAAAATCGTGTCTGCAAAATCGCGCTTGAGGCAGCTGATCAGAACCTCGACGGACATCATTGCCCTGGCACAAAAACAGGATGACGACGTTGAAAATATCCTTGATGAAGCGGAACGTCAGATTATGGACGTTTCTGAGAGACGCAATAAAGCAGGCTTCAAGCCGATTCGAGAAGTCGTCGACGAAGTTTACAATCATTTGTATGATTTATCGAATAATAAAAGCGATATTACCGGGCTTTCAACTGGTTACGACAAACTCGATAAAATGATTTCGGGGCTTCAGCCTGACAACTTGATTATTTTGGCAGCGCGTCCTGCCGTCGGAAAAACGGCATTTGTTTTGAACGTTGCCGAAAACGTTGCTATCGACTCGGACGTGCCGGTTGCAATCTTCTCGCTTGAAATGAGCGCAGAATCTCTTGTCAATCGTATGCTTTGCGCAAGAGGACCCATTAAGGCGGATAATCTCCGCGATGGAAATCTTAATGATGACGACTGGCATAAACTTTACGCTGCAACTGATGCGCTGGCCAGAACAAAGCTTTATATCGATGACACGCCGGGAATCAAAATGGCTGAAATTCGTGCCAAATGTCGTCGACTTGATAAGGAAACCGGTGGGCTTGGCCTGATCGTCATCGATTATCTTCAGTTGATTGAAGGCTCCAATAAAGAAAGTCGCCAACAGGAAGTTTCAGAAATTTCCAGACAGCTCAAGAAACTTTCAAAAGAGCTTTCCGTTCCGGTCATTGCATTGTCGCAGCTTTCTCGTGGCGTTGAACAGCGTCAGGACAAGCGTCCTGTTCTGTCCGATATTCGTGAATCCGGGTCAATCGAACAGGATGCCGACATCGTGGCGTTTCTTTATCGTGATGATTACTATGAGCGCGAAGAAGGCGAAGAAGACTCAGGTGATGTAAAATCAGGTCAACAAAATGAAAACGACGCCGGCGAAGTTGAGCTCATCATCGAAAAAAACCGTGCCGGTGCGCGCGGAACGGTTCATTTGGTTTTTCTCAAGGCGTTCAATAAATTTACGTCAATCGAGACCAGAGAAAATCCCGGTCCGATTTGATTGCAAAAAAGGATTGAAAAATATGCTTCAAACTAAAAGCCCGGATGATTCGAAATTCGTTTGCGAATCATCCGGGCTTTTTCGTATGCAGGAATAATCAAAAGGAGTCGGTTTCCTTTCCAGGTATCAAAACGGACAGTCGGGTGCATGCCCGTAACCGAGGACTGGAATTGATGATTGAGCCGGTGCTGCGCAGCACTGCATTTGACAAAAAAGCAATCATAAGAAAGAGTCCCAATCTGAAAGTTCAAGTTTAATTCGTTGCTTCAATTGCTGCTTTGATTGCGCATTCCAGGCACTTGGCCGTTTCTTCAAGCGACTGCGAACTTGTTTTTTTGTCATGAACCTGTTCCGGCACGAAAGGAACATGAATAAAACCACCACGCGCTTTTGAAGCACCGGAGGCTAAAAGATGGAGCAGTCGGTACATCGTATCGTTGCAGACGTAGGTTCCGGCATGGTATGAAAATTCGGCTTTGAAGCCGGCTTTTTTACAAGCGGCAATCATTTGAGAAAGCGGAAGCGTCGCAAAATAGGCAGCTGGTCCTTGTTCGATGACGGGTTCGTCATGCGGCTGATTTCCGTCATTGTCAGGGACGGAAGCATTTTGGCAGTTGATGGCAATTTTTTCAAACGTCAGGCCGCTTCTTCCGCCGGCCTGACCGACGCAGATGATGATGTCCGGATCAAGTTCATCGATGCTTTGTTCAAGCAGCACACCGTTTTTTCCAAAAACGACAGGCAGGCAGAGAATATTTATCTTGGCAGTGGAGATTGTTTCAGGCAAAAGTTTTAAAGCTTCATACGAAGGGTTGATTTTTTCGCCTCCGAACGGCTCAAAACCGGTTATCAAAATATTTTTCACAGGATTTCCCCCTTTTTTGATATCTTTCTTCAATTATAACAAAAATAGTTTATAATATTTCTTGTTTGATTTTTTTCGAAAGGACTATTCATAAATGAAGTTTACCAAATTTGAGATTATCGTTCATGTTGTTGCGCTGGTTGCGCTTTTGATTACGCTTGCAATCATGTCGGTCGCATCGGGAAAGGGCTTTTCAATTACGCTGCTCTTGCTCGGAGTGCTTTATTATGTCGTTTGCGTTGTCTTATTCAAACTTTGGATAATCTGGCGCGCAAATCATCGGCGTTAACCAAAGGGAGGCAGTTTGATTGACGCGCAAACAGATTCACGTAATGACGATTGGCCTTCTTTTGGCCAATGTGATGTCAGGACTTGATGCGACGATTATAAATACGGCACTGCCGGCCATTATCGCCGATTTGCACGGGATTTCCTGCATGGGTCTGATCGTTTCCGTTTTCTTGCTCGGCATGTCCGTGTTTACGCTGCTTTGGAGCAAATTCGGCGAGCGCATGGGCAACAAAAAGGCTTTTGAACTGGCGGTGGTTTTGTTTATAGCTGGTTCAGCACTTGAGGGACTTTCGCCTGATATTTTGTTTTTTGTCTGTGCTCGGATGCTCATGGGAATTGGTGCTGGCGGTCTCGGGGCGATTCCGTACATTATTTTCGGGAACGTTTATGAAAATCTGCATACGCGCTCGATTATCCTCGGGTTCGTTTCGGCAGTCTACGGTGCGGCTTCGATTACGGGCCCGCTTGTCGGCGGATTGATCGTCGATTCGTTCAGCTGGCACTGGATCTTTTATATCAACGTTCCAATCGGGCTGCTGATTATCGTGATTATTCATTTTTCGTATAAGGAAAAGATTGAATCTGTCGACAAGAAAGTCGACTGGCTGGGGTCTTTTCTGTTGGTCAGCGGTCTGACCTGCATTTTGATGGGCATTCAGGTTATCGGAAACGAATCGGAAACGCTTGTCATCGGACTGATTGTTTCAGGAATCATTCTGTGCTTTTGTTTGGTGCAAGCAGAAAAGAAAGCAAGCGATCCCGTTATGCCGCTGCATATTTTCAAAGATCGACTTTTGGTTTTGGATTTTGCGTTGTTTGCGGTCATCTGGGGGGCTTCGATTGCGTTCAACACGTACATTCCGCTGTGGGCACAGGGACTGCTTGGAATGAGTGCTTTGATGGGCGGGCTGACGCAGATTCCGGCCTCGGTCTTTGATTTTGCCGGTTCCCAGCTTTCGGCTTCGATTCGCGAGCGGTGGTCTTTTGCAGGTGCGGTCAATCTCGGAATTTTATCCTTGGCCGTTGCGGAATTCGGCCTGCTTGTTGCAAAATCCAGTGCTTCGTTTGTGTTTCTGTGCATCGTTGCGGCTTTTGGCGGGTTTTCGGTCGGTCTGATCTTCAACGTTTTGCAGATCAAGGTTCAGTACGACTCATCCAAGCAGGATATGGCGGTTGCCACGTCATTCAGCTTTTTGATCAGAATTTTGGGTCAAACACTGATGGCATCGATTTACGGCGTGCTGATGAACGTTGCCTTGAATCGTGGAGTCGAACGATCCGGCGGAAAAATCACGCTGGAGATGATGAACAAATTGAGCGATGCGAAATCGTCCAAAAACTTGCCGCAGGAATTGCTGCCGCAGATGCGCGCAATCATGCATTCGGGGATTCAGATTATTATGATGGTTGCTTTGATGCTGTTGGTTCTTGCGTTTTATCTGAACATAAAATGCAAAAAAGCTGAAAAAAAGCCGTCTTAGAAGCAGATGAATTGAAATTTTTACTGGTAAGGAGATAATGAGCGCAGTTCAGAATGCTGACTTGTTTTCAGCAATGACTGCGGAAATTGTATTTTTCAGAAGGGTGTTTTACGGTGATGAGGAAAAACACCCTTTTTTAGCGCAAAATATCTTTTGAATATGCATTTGGATTGAATTTTTCAAGAAGATATTTTTCAGCTTGTCTAGCGCTGTCAAAAATAGACGACTCGATAAAAGAGGTGATTAGCCATGAAAAAACAATTGCATTCGTTGCAGCGCTGGCAGCGGCAGTTATCGGAACGGGAACAGTCAATTCGATTGCAAATGCTGACACGATCGAAACGACCGCAAAGAACGAAACGACCGTCAAAACAAGCTGCATCAGAAACCCAAAAAGCAAATGCAGCATTGAACTCTGCACAGCATGATTTTAATGAGACGCAGGCTAAAAATGATGCCGATAAAGCTGATTTGAATAAAGCCGAATCAGAAAAGAACCAAGCGGCTATGGATGTAAAAGATGCTCAGGAAAAGTATAATCATCAAAAACGAAACGAAGTATCAGCGAACCAGATTTCTTCAGCAAAAGCCGAGCTTGAAAGTGCACAAAAAGCTTATGAGGAAACGCTTTCGGAGTATAAAACGCTTGTTTCCGAAAAAGGGCAGGCAGATTCAAAGGACAAAGAAGCAAAGTAAACAGCAGCACAAGCCAATCGCAAGCTGAGCACGAAGCAGCTTGAAGAACTGGTTTCAGCACAGCAGCAAATTTTGCAAAGCGACAATAAAAAAGCGTATCCTGCCTTAGGCTCTGAAGAAAACGTGCCCGTTGCAGAATTGGGATTCTTGACAGTTTTGCTTTCGTTCTTCGGACTGGGAGAAGTCAAAAAGAAGCGCGCATAAATAATTGTGAAGAGGCTGGGAGAAAACTCTGCCTCAAATTGAAAAACCGGATCGATCAATTGCAAATCTGATCCGTTTTTTTAGTATTCATGCCAATCGACTTCCGTGATGAAAATAAGCAAAATAACTTGGCGCGCTGCTTTATCAGGCGCTGCATTTGGCAAAAGCTCTGCCGTTTACGGACACATCGATGAAAATGTGTTCGTAAATTTGAATGAGATCTTAGCTGAATCGGTTGAGCAGTACTTTTGCTTAAAAAAGTAGTCTTTGTTCATTTTTTGGGCTGTTGGTTACGCTCGGAGCTTTGATCGCGTTGAGATAAAAAAGGATGTTTCACGTGAAACATCCTTTTTTCAGATTATTCTGAATTTGCCGTTTTGCTCAAACAGCTTGCCCATTTTCAACAACAGGTCTTCTCTGCCCTTTTTAGCAACGAATTGGACACCAAGCGGCAGCCCGTTTGAAGCAACATGAACCGGCAGGCTGATGGCCGGGTTGCCCATGAGATTTGCCTGCTGAGTAAACGGGGTTGCTGCAAGACTAGGCATGAAGAATTCATAAACCAAGTCGGTCCGCTCTCTTGAAGAAAGTTCAGAGATGCGGCGCATTTTTGCCAGCATTGATTCATTGATGAACTGATGGGAAACTTCAGGTGCCGTCTGAGCCGTTGTCGGGGTCAGGAAGAAACTGTATTTTTCAAGAAAAGAGTCCATGACAAACGCAGCCTGGTCCCAATTTGCGAGCATGCGGCTGTAATCCGTCGCCTTGACGTCCATGCCGGCTTGACAGATGCACCAGCTGATGAGCTCCATGTCATCAATTTTAAGCTTGCGTTCAAGCGCGTTTTCAATGTTTGAAAACATTACGGCTGATTCGACGTCATTGACGAGATAATAGTCCTTGATCAGCTGAGTTCCGTCCAGTTTCGGTTCGGTTTCTTCAATTTCAAAACCTTGCTCTTCCAGAAAATTCACGGCTGAAAGAACTGCCTGCTTTGCGGCTTCTGAAACCTTCGTCTGAACGGGCGAATTCAATGAAAAGGCAACTTTGCGGTTTTTTGGCAACGGATCTTCAAGATTGAAAGAAAGCAGCGGGGTCTGAAACGGAGCCGGTGGTTGAACCGTTTGAACGGCGGCAAGCAGGCTGGCGGTGTCTCTAATCGAACGCGTTATGGCAAACGAGACGGATGCTCCTTGCCATCCGCGCCATGAAGAAGGACCGACCGGAGTTCTGCCGCGCGTTGGTTTCAGTCCGATCAAGCCGGTAAACGATGCCGGAATTCTGATTGAGCCGCCGCCGTCGCTTGCTGCAGCAAGCGGAACCATTTTTGAAGCCACTGCTGAAGCGGCCCCGCCTGAAGACCCGCCCGAGTAAAATTCAGGGTTCCAAGGATTGCGTGCCGGACCGTACAATTTTGAATCTGTGACGTTGGTAAACCCGAATTCCGGCGCATTTGACTGTCCGATGATGATGAACCCGGCTTGCTGCAGTGCCTTGACGAAATTATCGGTTTGAGTTGCCTTGGCATCTTTGAAGAGTTTCGAGCCGTCTGTTGCCGGTTCTCCTTCAAGATATTGACCGAGACTTTTAATCAAAATTGGCACTCCCGCAAAAGGTCTGGCAAGATCGACGCAGCGTTTGGCTTCTTCCAGGGCTTTTTCTTCGCGCAGGCTGACGACCGCGTTCAGTTGGCCGTTTTTTGTTTTGATCTCGGAAAAAGCATTCATGACGGCTTCTTTTGGTGACAGCTGTTTTGTTTTGATCAGATTGGCGATTTCAGTGGCATCAAATTCCATGATAAACTCCTTTGGTTAACCATTTTGACAATATCAGTTTACAAAAACATTGTAACATATTGAGGGCGGGAAAAAATCCGTTTTCAGCTTGGATTAAATGAAAGATTGAACGAATCAGTGCTGCTTACGAATTATCTTGCCAGTTTTAATGCATGGAAACCTTGCTTATTTGTGCAATAGCAGAATTTGGTTTTCGCATACGCAAAAAAACCAGATGAGATTCGCAAATCAATTGCAAATTTCGTCCGGTTTTTTCAGACTTTTGAGCAGATTAAAGTTCTTTGGTCAATTCGGCAATCTTGTCGACAGTTTTGTCCAGGAATTTGATCGTATTTTTCAACGGTTCGTCTGTCGTGATGTCAACGCCGGCAATTTTGGCCGCTTCAATTGGTGCCGGGCAATTGTCAAATTTCAGGAATTTGAGCCATGCATCGATTGCGGGCTGACCTTGTTCTTTGATTTTCAGATAAGCCTGAGTCGAAATCGTCAGACTTGCCGAATAGGTGTATGGATAAAGTCCCATATAATAATGAGACTGGCGCATCCACGTCAAGGCTGCGTCATCGTCAATTTCAACCGCATCGCCCCAGAATTTCTTCAGGACGGCTTTTTTGATTTCGCAAAGTCGATCTCCGTCAAAGCCTTCGCCGTTATCGATCAGCTTATAGACTTCGCGTTGGAAGGCTGCTTCCAAAAGGTGCGTGACGAAGTTGTGATAGTAGGTGTTCGTCAGCATCTTTGTCAGGGCGAAACGCTGCATCCGCTTGTCTGAACTCTTTTCTTCAAGCGCATGAGTCAATAGGAGTTCGTTGAAGGTCGATGGTGCTTCAATGATGTAGGTTGAAACTTTGCAGCTCAGCGGATGGTTTGTTTTGTTCGTCAGCATTTCCTGTCCGGCATGTCCGAGTTCGTGAACGAGCGTGTAAACGTCGGCCATTTCATCAGTCCATGACATCAGAATATATGCATGCTTGCCATATGGCGTTGTTTCAAAGCCGCCGGTTTCCTTGCCTTTATTGGCAGGGAAGTCGACCCAGCGTTCGTCAAAACATTTCATGATCATGTCATGGTATTCTGGCCCCATGACTTTTATCGCATCGGAGATATATTCCGGTGCTTTGTCCAATGGGACTTTCGGTGCAAATTCAGGGTCGAGATCGATCTGAAGATCTGAGAACGTCAGCTTGTCCAAGCCGCGTTCCCTTTGGATTAATTTGACGTATTTTTGCATGACGGGGCCAAGTTTTTCGATGATGACATCGATTTGACGATCGAAAAATTCGCGCGGAACTTCCTGATCGTCCAACAAGTAATCGAAGACCGAGTCGTATCCGCGCAGGGTTGCCATGTTTTTTTCCTTGGAAACCTGTGCGTAGTAGTTGGCAGCCACGGTATTTTTGTATTGATTCAAAACTTTTGAGAATGCTTTGAATGCCGCATGACGCAGCTTGTGATCCGGGTTGTACTGATAGCTGTTTTCATAAAGCACGAATGACAGAGGGTATGTTTTGCCGTCGACTTCAAAATCCGGGAACGACATGTCGGCTGCCCGGCATGTCGTATAGATTCCTTCAAACGAAGAAAGAGTCGGTTCGATCGAACTTAGCGCGCTTTCGACTTCGCCGCTCAAGCGGTGCTTTTTGATGCGCTTGAATTCTCTGATGGCGGCACCAAGATCAGGACGCTTGTCTGAAACGGCATCAAGCGTTTCGTTATCGTTGTCCATGATCTGGGCTCTGTATTTTGCAAGCTCGGCATTGCAGTCGGCGTCAAGCTGGTCAAGAATTCTTAAAAGCTGGTTGTAGTGCGGATCCGTCATATCGGTCGACTGTTGCAAAAAGCCGTAATGACCAAGCAGATCCATGCGAACTTCCATCTTGCCCAGATCTTCCAATGCGGCAATAATCGTTTCAGGATCGTTCAGCTTTTGATCGTACTTGGAAAAGTCCGCGAGCGCCTTTTTTTCTGCTTCGATGTCTTTTTTCCAGGCATCGTCATTTTCGTAAAGAATACCGACGTCCCAAGTTTGCTGTACCGGAACGTCTTTTCTGTCAGGTAAACCCATGATAAAACCCCCATATTATGTATTTGTCAAAAATAACAAGAAAATCATAGCAAACAAAGTTTCTAAAGTCTATGAAAATGCTCACGCACCGAGACTCGATAGTTACATGAACATGTCATCAGAGACGAATCTTGTCGGTTGTTTTTGTCGTAAAATAATGATATTGTTACTTAAAATGATAAGTTAAAGGAATGCATTATTAATGGGAAAACATCAAATAATGAGCGTGCCAAAAGAGGCGCGAAGAACTTCCGATTGGGATATGTTTGCAACCTGGGTGGGGGCAAATGCCAACAACGGAACGTGGTTTATCGGCGGAGTCATTGCGGCCTGCGGGTTTGCGGTCGCAATGAAAGTTTTGGTATTGTCGTCTGCCGTGTCTTATCTGTTTTTGAGTCTGATCGGCTACATTGGTTACAAGACGGGCGTTTCGACGATGGAATTGAGTCGGGCATCGTTTGGCATTCGTGGCAGTTTTTTGCCTTCAATCGTCAACGTGACGCAATTTATCGGCTGGACGGCGGTCAATACGTTTATTGCGGCAACTTCGGTCAGCTATCTGCTGCATGATCTGCTGTCGTGGCCTGTTTACGGCAAGCCGGGCGGTGCCAAGGGTCTCGTTTGCGGAATTTTGGTGATGAGCATTCTGCACATCATCAGCATTGCAAGCGGACAGCGCTCGGTTCAGCTGATTGAACGGATCGGCATCGTTTTGGTCTTTGTTTTCATGATCTGGGAATCGGTCGTCGTTTTCAAAACGGTTCCGTTTTCTCACATCGTTTCGTGGCAAGTTCCGCACAAGGATTTGCTTGCAACGGGTGCCGCGGTTGATGCGGTCGCAGCGTTCAACCTCGCTTGGGTGACCGCGGGGGCCGATTTTACGCGCTTTACGTCAAAAAAGCGTGCTGCAACGTTGATTCCGTTCGCCGGCGCATTGTTTGGCGTCGTTTGGTTTGCGTTCATCGGTCTTGTTTCAACAATCAGCATTGCGATCACGTCAGGCGTTTATGATGCCAACAACTCGGACCCGAGTACGATTGCAAGTCGGTTGGGGCTTGGCGTCGTTGCGCTGCTGGTCATCATTATTACGAGCATGACGGCAAATGCAGTGAACCTGATGGCAGCCGGTTCCGCAATTTCAAACATTTTTTCCGGATTAAAGCTCAAGCACTCGCTTTGGATTGCTGCGATTTTTGCAACGTTCGTCACGTTCATTCCGATGGTCATCGGCAGCTTTTTGGATGCCTTCACTGCATTTTTAGACTACGTCGGTATGGTTTTGGGGCCGATCATCAGCGTGATTATCATTGATTTTTATTTCAGAAGACATCGCAGATACGATGTTTCCGCATTGTCTGAAACGAACGGAAAATATTGGTACCGAAACGGCGTAAATTATGCAGCGTTTATTTCATGGAGCGTCGGCGTAGCGCTCTTTTTTGCCTTGCGTCAGGTTGATTTTTTAATGGAGACGATTGGAGCGACGTTTTTGACGATGATTTTGAGCGGGATGCTTTATTACGGATTGATGGTTTTCAAAGATAAGAAAGGCAAGTGTTGATTATGCTTATCAAAAATGTTCACGTAAATAATGACAAAGAACTTAAGGACGTTCAGATTACTGATGGCAAATTCAGTAAAATCTCAGCCGGCATCGAGGTTCGCGGAGACGAAGAGGTAATCGACGGCAAGGAAAAACTGCTTCTTGCTCCTTTTATCGATTCCCACGTGCACTTGGATGCGACGCTGACGGCAGGGCAGCCGGAATTCAACGAAACCGGAACCTTGTTTGACGGAATCAGGATCTGGTCTGAAAGAAAAAAGTCGCTTTCGATCAAAGACGTCAAGGAGCGCGCAAGAAAAACGCTTCGCAAGCAGATTGCGCTTGGCATTCAGCACGTCAGAAGCCACGTTGACGTGACTGATCCGCATTTGATCGCGCTCCAGGCATTGCTTGAACTAAAGAGCGAAATGAAAGACGTCGTCGATTTGCAGCTCGTTGCATTTCCGCAAGAAGGCATTCTGTCGTTTCCTAACGGCAAAGAATTGATGGAACAGGCCGTTAAAGAAGGAGCTGACGTCATCGGTGGCATCCCTCATTTTGAATTCAACCAATACTATGGTCGCGATTCACTCAAATTTTTGATCGGTTTAGCTGAAAAATATGAGCGTTTGGTTGACGTCCATTGTGACGAAATCGATGATCCAGCGTCAAGAAATCTGGAAGTTTTGGCCACTCTTGCTTATGAAACGGGACTTGGCAATCGCGTTACCGCAAGCCACACGACTGCGATGGGTTCTTATAACGATGCCTATACGTATAAGCTGTTCAGGCTGTTGAAGATGTCTCAGATCAATTTTGTCTCCAACCCGCTCGTCAATATGCACCTTGGTGGCCGTTTCGATACTTATCCCAAGCGACGCGGCTTGACTCGAATCAAAGAGCTGTCTGAAGCCGGCATCAACGTCTCGTTTGGCGAAGACGATATTCAGGATCCGTGGAATCCGCTTGGAAGCGGCAATATGCTCGACTCGGTCAACATGGGCGTTTATGCTTCGCACCTGATGGGATACGGCCAAATTCAGGATTCGTACAAATTCGTGACGGATAATGCGGCCAAGACGCTCCATATTTCTGATGAATACGGAATAGAGGTCGGCAAGCCGGCTGATTGCATTTTGCTGAACGAAAGCGACTTCTATCACGTTTTGATGGATCACTCTGAGGTTCTTTATAACATCCGTCACGGCAAGATTTTGGCTGAGACGAAACCGAGGGAAACGAAGTTGAATTTTTGACAAGGTGTGGAAGCGAGCGGTCATGAGCCCGTACGCAAGCATTGGACGACCGAAGGCGAGCTTGTCTCGTCTAGGGAGGCCTTGATTGCGATAGGGGGAATGCGAGCTGGAACCTGATTAGGACAAGGTGTGGAAGCGAGCGCTTATGAGCCCGTACGCAAGCATTGGACGACCGAAGGAGAGCTTGTCTCGTCTAGGGAGGCCTTGATTGCGATAGGGGGAATGCGAGCTGAAACCCGATTAGGACAAGGTGTGGAAGCGAGCACTTATGACCCCGTACAACTGAATATTGATTAAAATACGTGCCATGATGGCGCGTATTTTTTCTTATTTCGGGCGGCACGCCAAGATCTCATTCAAATTTTACGGACAAACCGTCATTTTCCAGCATTTTGTCCGTAATTGCCATTTTTGGGACAGTCCATTTACGGACAAAGCGTCCATTTTCAGCGATGTGTCCGTAAACGGCAGTGATTTTGCCAAATGCAGTGCTGCGCATCATCTGATCAATCACTGAACCTGACATTGGTTACGGGAAAATCCCCGCTTTTTACATTTTGCCTGTAAACTTTAGATGCAACACAGGAATTCAACCAGATCAAGACATCGATTGCTGCCTTTGCCCTGTATTTTTCATGCTGATAAGGAACTTCGTCAAAAACAAATTATTCATGCCTCCCCAAAAATGCAGTGCCCCCCTCATCAAAAAGATCAGTCAATTTTTTTGATATTTTAAAGTAGTTTTTGTTGGCTTTTTGATCGACAATCGTGTATACTTCCGTTAACAGACAAAAAGTAAGCAAACTGTCTGCTAATTTCGAAGAGAGGATGGAAGCCATGCGTAAAAAAGACGACGTTTTAGAAATCGGCGTGCTTAATCTGATGCACGATAAAGAAGATACGAAGCGACGTTTCGAACGCGTTCTGACACGGGAGGACTGTCAGGTGAACCTCACTTGGTTCTATCCCGTAATGCATTATCAGGACAGAGAAGTTCCGGAAAACGTTCGCCAAATGTCGCAGCCGCTCGACCTTAACAAGGTCAAAGAGCTTGATGCCTTTATCGTAACGGGTGCGCCGCTTGAAAAGCTGGACTTCGATGATGTCACATATATCAGCGAACTGCAGGAGCTGTTTGACTGTTTGAGCACTGAAGGAATCGAGCAGCTTTACGTCTGTTGGGGCGCAATGGTTGCCGCTAATTATTTTTACGGCGTCGATAAGTATTTGTTGAATCAAAAGCTTTTCGGAGTCTATCCTCAGGTGATTTTAGAAAATTCTCCTTTGCTTGAGGGCCTTTCCGACGGCTTTTTAGCGCCTCATGCGCGTTATGCGGAACTTTCATGCAGTCAGGTCAGAGAAGTTCCGGAACTTTCCGTTGTTTCGGTGTCCGAGACCAATCATCTTTTCTTGGCTGAGGCAAGAAAAGAACGACAGACGTTCTTGTTTTCGCATCTTGAATATGGTCGAGATGCACTTGATAAAGAATATTATCGCGAACTGCAGGCTCATCCTGAAGATGCGCCCGTATTGGCAAAAGCAGCCAATTATTATGATGATCCCGCCAAAATGACAGGGATGCGTTTCGGTTGGGGAAAAGCCCAACGTCACTTTTTTGAAAATTGGCTGAAACAAGCCGAAGAAAACCGTTTTAAAAAAGTTTGTACTCAGTAAAGGGGATAAAAAATATGACAAAAATTTATGATTCAGTTGATCAACTCATTGGAAATACGCCGATTGTCAAGCTTAACCACGTTGTTCCGGAAGATGCGGCAGACGTTTACGTCAAGCTTGAATTTTTCAACCCGGCAGGTTCAATCAAAGACCGCATTGCTCTTTCAATGGTTGAGGCTGCCAAAAAATCAGGCAAGCTTAAAGACGGCGGTACGATCATTGAACCGACTTCGGGTAACACCGGTATCGGGCTGGCGATGGTTGCGGCTGCCAAAGGATATCATCTGATTATCGTGATGCCTGAAACGATGAGCATTGAGCGTCGCAAGCTCATGCAAGGATACGGTGCGGAATTGATTTTGACGCCAGGAGCTGAAGGAATGAAGGGTTCTATCGCCAAAGCAACGCAACTGGCTGAAGATAACGGCTATTTCATGCCGATGCAGTTTGAAAATCCGGCCAATCCTGACGTTCATGAGCAAGAAACAGGCCAGGAAATCATCGAAGCGTTCGGCAAGGATGACCTTCCTGACGCATTCGTTGCCGGTGTCGGAACCGGTGGTACTTTGACCGGCATCGGACATGCTTTGAAGGAGCTTGACCAAGAGATTAAGGTTTATGCGCTTGAACCGTCAGAATCACCGGTGTTAAAGAACGGAGTTGCCGGAAAGCACAAGATTCAAGGCATCAGCGCCGGCTTTGTTCCGGAAGTTTTGGACAGGCAGATTTATGACGGAATCATCGAGGTTCCAAGCGATGAAGCCGTCAAAACGGCACGCGAAGTTGCACACAAGGAAGGATTCCTTCCGGGAATTTCCGCTGGAGCCAATATTTACGGTGCAATCGAAATTGCCAAAAAGCTTGGCAAGGGCAAGAAAGTCGTTACTGTTTCGCCTGATGGCGGCGATCGCTATCTTTCAACGGAATTGTTCAACTATTGAGTTTAAAAAACAATCGAAGCCGATTCTTACCGGTTTCGGTTGTTTTTTTATAAAATGCAGAGTTCAAAAAACTTCGGAAACTTTTGACGTCATTCTGCTTGGAATCGATTTGATTGCAGAATCATTGGCACAAAAAGGAAAATATGTTCGTTTGATTATGGACAAAACGAATGTAAGTTTGTATAATTGTTAATATCAATAGTAAAAAGAAGGGATTATTATCAACACGAACGAACTCACCGAATATCTTTCAGACAACTCAAACGTACTGGATTTGTTCGGTAAAAAAATATTGGCGCATCTTCAGCAGATAAATGAGCAGAGACAGCCGGCCAAGCGGTACAACGAAGCACAGCTCAGGCGGAAAACAGAAAAGCAGCTCAAAGAATTTATTGAAAATCTTGAGTCACAGTTGAAGAGAACAATTCCTGATGAATACGATCGCCCTGAGGATTGGATTCGTTTTTTTGATGACAACCGCGTGATTGAAGAGCTCGAATTGTCGATTGCGGAAATGGAATTTGATGAATGAGAAGGGAAAAGCGGGCCACCTGTTTAAATAGGCGAGGGCTATCCATCCAGTGGTTAAAATCACTGGCATTCCGCCCAAAATTAAATGAAAAATAATAAAATTTTATAAATATAGAACGTTGACATATTAAGGATGGAAGGGCTTAAAAATTTTCTTGCTGCAAAACACGAACATTTAATGGTTGCAATTTGTAAATGTTAGGATATACTTGATTAGTAATTATTAAAATAGAGGTGTTACTATTGAGCAGTGAAAATTCTTCTTCTGAGAAACTCAATTGGGTTGAAAAGCAGTTTCACATGAAAGAATTAGGGACAAACGTCAAGAAGGAAACTTTGGCAGGAATTACGACATTTGTTTCCATGGCATATATTTTATTTGTCAATCCCAGCGTCTTGGGTGAATCAGGAATGGACAAGGGAGCCGTTTTCACGGCAACGGCCTTGTCTGCGATTCTCGGGTGTCTGTTGATGGCATTTTTGGCCAATTACCCGATTGCAATCGCTCCTGGACTTGGTGATAATGCATTCTTTACCTATTCAGTCGTTTTGGCGATGGGAATCAAGTGGCAGACTGCGCTTGCAGGCGTTGTCGTGGCTTCGATTATTTTTACGATTCTGACATTTTTTAAAATTCGTGAGATTGTAATCAATGCGATTCCGCATAATCTCAAACTGGCAATGGCTGCGGGCATCGGGATGTTCATTGCTTTCATTGGCCTGCAAGGCGGTGGTCTCGTTGTCGCAAGCAAATCTTCGCTTGTTCAGCTTGGCTCATTGACCGTTCCAACGACTTGGCTGACGATTTTTGGATTGTTCGTGACAGCATTGCTGATGTCAAGAAAAGTTCCGGGATCAATTTTTATCGGCATCGTTGCAACTGCGATTTTGGGACTCGTGACGGGATTGATCAGTGCACCGTCTCGAATCGTATCGTCCATTCCGAGCATGAAACCGACGTTTGCGGTCGGTATCAAATATTTGGGCGACGTCAATACTCCGCAGATGTGGGCGGTCGTTTTGGTTTTTCTGTTGGTGGCATTCTTCGATACGGCCGGAACGCTGATCGGACTTGCCCAACAGGCGGGATTAATGAAAAACGACAAAATGCCACGAATCGGTCAGGCTTTGATGGCAGATTCCGTCTCAATGCTTGCCGGTTCAGTCATGGGAACGACGCCAACGGCCGCTTATGTTGAATCCTCAGCCGGAATTGCCGTTGGAGGACGTACGGGCTTTACTGCATTGGTTGTTGCTGTTTTGTTTGGCTTTGGCATGTTCTTCTCACCGCTTTTGTCAGTCGTAACGACGCAAGTCACTGCACCGGCATTGATTATCGTCGGTGCTTTGATGGCGCAGTCGCTTAAGGAAATCGAATGGGACAAGTTTGAAATTGCCTTGCCGGCATTTTTGACGGTTATTGCAATGCCTTTGACATATAACATTTCATATGGCTTTGCTTTTGCATTCTTAATCTATCCGATTACGATGATTGCTGCCGGCCGCAAGAAGGAGCTTAATCCAGTCGTGATGGCTCTGTTCTTTGTTTTCATCGTCATGCTTTACGTGTTGAACGTTTTGCCGTCCAAGTAATCAAAAAACGATTCGTCTCTCTGCCTGCTTTTGTAAGGCAGAGTTTTTTTAATGCAGCTGGTTTTGATCACAAAAAATTGTGGTTACACTTTTGGAAGCGCAAGTAATCATTCGGGAAGATTATTTCCCGGGAAATATTTTTAATTATCGAACCGAAAGAGTATACTCAAGTTGTAAAAAGATTTCAGAAAGAAGGCATGTCAATGAAATCACGCAAGGAAATAGCTGAATTAGCCAATGAATATATCGATGAATTTGATGTGGCATATGTACCGAAAAATGAACGGATTGAACGAATCATTGCTTACGGAAAGAAGAGTTTGGAAGAAAGACAGATTGCGCCGCAAACCATTATGGACAAATGTGTGCGGGCAATTTACGAAGTCGTTTTGAAGCAAAAAATCACCGTGGGCGATGAGGCATCGTGCATTTTAAAGAAAATGGAAAAATTGTCGCGCGAAAGATCGATTTTGCCGTTTCGTCGCTATGATCCATGGAATTGAAAAACCGTACAAATCAAAAAATGCTGCCGTCAGAGACCGGAAGTTTCTGTTAATGTTCGGTATAGAAAGATATTGCCATTAATTTGTTTTATAATCTTCGCACTTTGCTTGAAAAATAGCTTTTTACTTGTTACAATTATCAAGGTTGACAAACGGCAGAATTACGTGTCGTTTGTGTTGCAGCAAACACAGAGCTAAGGAAACATGAGGTGGATATATATATGTCATCAGTTGTAGTTGTAGGTAGCCAATGGGGCGATGAAGGCAAAGGTAAGATTACTGATTTCTTGAGCCGGAATGCTGAAGTTATTGCACGTTATCAAGGTGGAGACAACGCTGGTCACACAATTGCGTTCAATGGCAAAACATATAAGCTGCGTTTGATCCCATCAGGCATTTTCTATTCTGAAAAAATTTGCGTTATCGGCAACGGGGTCGTTTTGAATCCTAAATCATTGGTTGAAGAATTGCGCTATTTGCATGAAAACGGCGTAACTACTGACAACTTGCGCGTTTCAGACCGCGCTCATGTTATCTTGCCATACCACATTATTCTTGACGGATTGCAGGAAAAGTCGAAGAAAGACAACAAAATCGGAACGACGAACAAGGGCATCGGACCTTGCTACATGGATAAGGCGGGACGTGTCGGAATTCGCGTTGCTGATCTTTTGGATAAGGAAACGTTTTCTGAAAAATTGAAACGCAACGTTGAAGAAAAGAATCGTTTGTTTGAAAAGATGTATGATTATGATGGGGAACCGTTGAAGTTTGAAGACATCTTTGAAGAATATTTTGAATACGGTCAGGAAATCAAGAAGTACGTTACGGACACGTCGGTTGTTTTGAACGATGCGCTTGATGAAGGGAAAAGAGTCTTGTTTGAAGGTGCTCAAGGCAACATGCTTGATATCGATCAAGGAACATATCCGTTCGTTACTTCTTCCAATCCTGTTGCAGGCGGTGTTACGATCGGATCAGGCGTTGGTCCTGCCAAGATCAACAAAGTTGTCGGTGCATGCAAGGCTTATACCTCCCGTGTCGGTGATGGTCCCTTCCCAACGGAACTTAAGAATGAAACGGGCGACTTCATTCGTGAAGCCGGTCATGAATACGGCACGGTCACGAAGCGTCCACGGAGAATCGGATGGTTTGATTCGGTCGTTATGCGTCATTCAAAGCGTGTTTCAGGTTTGACCAACCTTTGCTTGAACTGCGTTGACGTTTTGACGGGGCTTGATGAAATCAAGATTTGTACCGCATATGAATTGAATGGTGAAAAGATTTATCATTATCCTGCAAGTTTGAAAGAACTTGAAGCTTGCAAGCCGATTTATGAAACGATGCCAGGGTGGAAGGAAGATATCACTAAGTGCAAGACTTTGGAAGATCTTCCTGAAAATGCCCGCAATTATATCCATCGGATCCAGGATCTTGTCGGCGTCAAAGTTTCAACGTTCTCAGTCGGACCTGACCGCGACCAGACAAACGTCTTGGAAAACGTTTGGGCACAAATTTAGGCACGTTTTTTTTGTGACGAACCTTGAGGTATGACTGAAAAATACGTCTGATTCATACATCGCGTTCGGAAATTTCTTAAAGGATTCGTTTCGCCAAAAGCTGACTTTGGCTTTAGACGATACTGATTAATAAAAATTATCAGGAAGAAAATATTCATCAAACTACAAGCTCGAATGATTTGCAATTAGCTGCGGATCTCATCCGGGCTTTTGGTATACGGCAACCAAAAGGAGTCGAGGGATTGTCGTTTACGGGCAAATCTTAAAAACTGGCATTTTTTCCGTAATCGAGGACTGGCTCTTACGGTCAAATTAAAAAATGCATTTTTACCGTAAGCCCAACGTGACGCGCATCCTTGACAGCAGCCACAGGCTTCTGCATTTTATAAAATGCAGAGAAAAAAAGCGGATGCAAACAGTTTTTAAATTTTTATTATATTAATTATAGATGCTAGCTTATTATATTCGAATATAGTAATATATTCTCACAAATTCTTTCCCATAAAACTAAAATGTGACAATAATTAAATATTGTTGAAACTTTGTGAAATTTAAGACAAAGTACTTGTATTTATCGGATAATTTTTATATCATATACTGTGAAAGCGATAACAACGCTTTGATATAGCGGTTGTGAGCGCTGGAACGTTATAACGTTGTTTTAATATAGTCAAATGATTTAACAATCTAGGGAGGAATTAAGATGCTTCAGATGGATAATGTTAAAGAAGCTGTGACAACAGCCTGGGATGGCTTCAAAGGCGGAGAATGGCAAGACGAAATCGATGTGCGCGATTTTATTCAACAAAACTTCACTCCTTATGACGGTGATTCTTCATTCTTGGAAGGACCTACCGAAGCAACGACGAAACTCAACGATAAGCTCGTTGATCTGAAACTCAAGGAACGTGCTGCTGGCGGCGTTTTGGATGCTGACACGAAAGTTGTTTCGACAATCACGTCGCACGGACCGGGCTACCTTGACAAGGATCTTGAGAAAATTGTCGGTCTTCAGACTGACAAGCCGCTCAAGAAAGCATTGATGCCATATGGCGGGATTCGCATGGCTAAGGAAGCTTTGGAAGCTTATGGTTTTGAAATCGATCCTGAAACGGAAAGAATCTTCACTGATCTTCATAAGACGCACAACCAAGGTGTGTTCGACGTTTATACGGACGAAATCAAGAGCGCGCGCCACAACAAGATTATTACGGGACTTCCGGATGCATACGGACGCGGACGCATCGTTGCTGATTTTCCGCGCATTGCGCTTTACGGAATCGATCGTTTGATTGCCGCAAAGAAGGAAGATTTCAAAAATTACGGCGACGGCGAAATGACTGACGAAGTTATCCGCGTACGTGAAGAAATTTCCGATCAGATTCGTGCCTTGAAAGACATGAAGACGATGGCCGCAGAATACGGCTATGACATTTCATATCCGGCAACGACGGCCAAGGAAGCCATCCAATGGCTTTACTTCGGATACTTGGCAGCCATCAAGCAGCAAAACGGGGCTGCCATGTCAATCGGACGCATTGACTCGTTCATTGACATTTACGTTGAACGTGACCTTGAACGTGGCATTTTGACGGAAAAAGAAGCTCAGGAATTGATTGATCAATTTACGATGAAACTGCGTATGGTTTCGTTTATCCGTACGCCTGAGTACAATTCTCTGTTCTCTGGCAACCCTATCTGGGCAACGCTTTCGTTGGCCGGCATGGGCATGGACGGACGTCATCATGTAACGAAGACGTCGTATCGTTTCCTGAATACCTTGCACAACATGGGTGCTGCGCCTGAACCGAACATCACGGTTTTGTGGTCGGCAAACCTTCCTGAGTCGTTCAAGGAATATGCTGCGAGCGTATCTTCAAAGAGTTCGACGATTCAATACGAAAACGACGATTTGATGATGAAGACGTGGGGAACGGACTACTACGGCATTGCCTGCTGCGTTTCCGCTCAGCCGATTGCCGATGGCGTACAGTTCTTTGGTGCTCGCGCAAACCTTGCCAAGACAGTGCTTTATGCGATCAACGGCGGCGTCGACGAATTGACGAAACTCCAGTGCGGACCTGCATATGCTCCGATTACTTCCGAGTATATCGACTATGATGAATTCATGAAGAAATTCGACGATATGCTTGAATGGGTTGCAGACATCTATGTCAATGCGCTGAATGCCATCCATTATATGCACGACAAGTACTACTACGAATCTGCTCAGCTGGCATTGAAAAATACAGTGCTGAACCGGACGTTTGCAACCGGTATTTCAGGCCTGTCGGTTGCCGCTGACTCCATTTCCGCAATCAAGTATGGTCACGTCAAAGCAATTCGTGACGAAGACGGCGTTGCAATCGACTTCAAAGCAGACAACGACTTCCCTCGCTACGGCAACAATGATGATCGTGCCGATGAAATTGCCGTATGGCTCGTAAAACAGCTCTATACGAAGATGAACAAGCATCATCTCTATCGCGGAGCAAAGCTTTCAACATCCGTTTTGACGATTACTTCAAACGTCGTTTATGGCAAGAATACAGGGACAACGCCAAACGGCCGTCAAAAGGGAAAGCCGTTCTCACCAGGTGCCAACCCGGCATACGGTGCAGAACAAAACGGCGCATTGGCATCGCTTCTTTCGGTAGCCAAGATTCCTTACAAGTATGCAACGGATGGCATCTCGAATACGTTTGCCGTTACGCCGTCAACATTGGGCCATGATGAAGAAACATGCGATAAGACTTTAGTAAACATGATCAACGGATATATGAAGAATAACGGTCATCATCTGAACATCAACGTCTTTAACCGTGATACGCTGCTTGATGCGCAAAAGCATCCTGAAAAGTATCCGACTCTGACGATTCGTGTTTCCGGATACTGCGTATACTTTGCCGACTTGACCAAAGAACAGCAGGATGACGTAATTTCCAGAACGTTCCACGATCATATGTAACACTGTATTTTATAATTGAAGGTGGCATGAGACTATGACGACAAATCCGTATTTAAAACCGGTACCGACCAATGAAAAGGGTGAAATATTAGGGTACGTTCATTCGATTGAAACGTTCGGTGCCGTTGATGGGCCCGGAATCCGCTTCGTAGTCTTTATGCAGGGCTGCAATATGCGGTGCAAGTTCTGTCACAACCCTGATACTTGGAAAAAGAACGTCGGGACGACAATGACTGCTGATGAGGTCTTGAAAAAGGCGCTTCCTTATCGGGAATTTTGGGGAGAGCAAGGAGGAATCACGCTTTCTGGGGGCGAGATTTTGCTGCAGCCCGAATTTGCTCTTGACCTGTTTACGAAATGCAAGGAACTTGGTATCAGCACCTGTCTTGACACGTGCGGGCAGCCGTTCACCAGACGAAAGCCTTGGTTTGATACGTTCAACAAGCTGTTGGACGTGACTGATATTTTGCTCGTCGACATCAAGCATATCGATTCAGATAAGCACAAGCTGCTGACCGGTTTTCCAAACGAAAATATTCTCGATCTTTGCGAGTATTTGTCTGAAATCGGCAAGCCGGTCTGGATCAGACACGTTTTGATTCCTACACAGACCGATTTTGACGAAGATCTTGAAAAGCTCGGAGATTATATCAAAACGCATTTGAGAAACGTCATGAAGGTCGAGGTTCTTCCTTACCATACGATGGGCGTGCACAAATACCACGAAATGGGTATTCCTTATCGTTTGGAAGGAGTCGAGCCGCCGACTCAGGATCGTGTTGAAAATGCAGAGAGGCTTCTCCATACTAAGGATTACGAAGGCTATCTTACTTGGAAACCAGGGATGAAGACTGATTGATGATCTGCCACACCGAAAAATTTCGGTGTGGTTTTGTTTTTTTTGCATATTTTGCAATGAAAAATTTTTTTGAGGAAGGTCAAAGGCGCATGGGGTAAAGATTATGTCAAATATGCAAAAAAATCATTTGAAATTTTGCCTTTTCTTTTTGAGAGAACCGCGCTAAAATGTAAAAGTGATATAAAAAGAGAAACATAAGTTCGCCATGAGGAAATGGACACATTCATTGATATCAGGGGGTATATTTTATGACGATTTCAGCAAAGACATCGACTGAAGAATTGATTAAACAAGTTATGGAAGAACATACTTGCAGTTACGAAGAAGCTATCCGCTTGTTGATGAAGGTGGCCCAGAATCGAGATAATGACTGACTCTCGATAAAAAGCAGCTTTGAGACGTATTTAAGGCGCCTCAGAGCTGCTTTTTCTTTAGTATGGAAGATCGATCGACAATTGCTGATTGAAGCTTAAACGATCATTTAAAGCGGACTTTTTGCGTTTTCTGCGCTGCTCATATCCTTTGCAAAGCATTTTTTCCTCGTTGCTTTCAGGGATGATCGGTTCTGGTTCGACACTTTTGTCCAGGATGACGAAAGTGAAAAAAGCCGTCATTCCCAAAAATCTTTCGCCCGTTAAAAGATGCTCGCCGACGACTTTTGCGAAGACCTCGATTGAATGCGTGCCAACGCCCGTTACGTAGCTTTCGACGCAAAAGGAATCATGCAAGGTGAAAGGAGCAATAAAATTCACGTCGTCGATTGCAGCGGTGACGGTCTGCGTTCGCGCCAGTCTGGCTGCCGAAGTTGATGCCGTTCCGTCCAAAATTTCCAAAATTCGTCCACCATACACGGTTTCGTGCTCGTTGATGTCTTCGGAAATGACGCGATGGTTCGTAATTGCCAGCGTTTCTTTGCATTTTGCCATTCATATCCCTCTTTTCCTGCGTAATGTCATTGTAGCACAAAAAAAGGAGCCGGAATCAAGTCCCGGCTCCTTACGACGAGCCCTCAGTCAGCCTTTCATTACCGCATAAGTTCTTTCACGACGTTCTTTTACATTATCGGTAATCCGCCAACCTGTCTCGTTCGATTAAGGTATAATTGAAAGGCGTTTTGATCCTGCTTAATTAACCTTCAAGCCATATCCATCCTTGCTGTATCGGATACGGTCGTTTCACTATTGGGCAACGATGCTTTTATCGTTTCAAGCTCGCTGCAAGCGCTGTTTCGTTCAGTCGCGCTGCAGAATCTCTAAACCCTTTCTACAATTCTGATTATAGCACTTTTTGATCAAAATGCAAGCGCTTACCATTAGAATTGAAAACTTTTTAACTTTTCCTTATTGTTCGCAGATTGACTAAGGATAAATTCTGTTTTATCAATAATTTTCGTTATTCGTGATGTTTAGCATTCGATCACAAACTAAATTATTCTAAATATAGGCAAGAAACGCACGTTTATCAACGCTCTGCATTTTACAAAAAGGGACACGTTCCGATATAATATCGAAAGTTTTACAGTCCAGAGAGGAGAAAAAATTTTGTATTTAGCAATCAACATCATCGGATTAATCGTATTTCTCGCAATCGGATGGTTGTTTTCAAAAGATCGCAAAGCCATCAACTGGCGCGCAATTTTGACAATGACGGCTTTAAACCTTGTCATGGCATGGTTTTTGACCAGTTTTCCGATCGGTCTCACAATCGTCAAAGGAGCCGCGGCAGGCTTTGATGCACTTGTTCAAGTTTCGTATCAGGGAATCGCGTTTGCAATTCCGAGCATGGTCAACGTGAAGTCGATGGACTTTTTCGTCAGCGTGCTGCTGCCGATTTTAATGATCGTGCCGCTGTTTGACATTTTGACTTATATTGGTATTCTCCCGTGGATTATCAAGTGGATCGGACGCGGTCTTTCATTTATTACGCGTCAACCTAAATTTGAATCGTTTTTCGCAGTTGAAATGATGTTTCTCGGCAATACGGAGGCGTTGGCCGTCTCATCGCTGCAGCTTAAGCAGATGAGCGCAAAACGCGATTTGACGCTTGCCATGATGTCCATGAGCTGCGTAACGGCCTCCATTATCGGTGCTTATACGCAAATGATGCCCGGACAATATATTTTAACGGCAATCCCTGTCAACGTGATCAACGCATTGGTCGTAACTTCAATGTTAAATCCAGTGCAGGTTTCGCAAGAAGAAGACTTTATTGCCAAAATCGGCGGATTGGCCTCCGTTGCTGAAGGGACGGTTGAAGCCGACGGCAAGAAGGAACCTTTCTTCTCGTTTCTTGGCGACTCGATTCTGTCTGCCGGCCGTCTCGTTTTGATCATCGCTGCCAACGTTATTGCGTTCGTTGCCTTGGCTGCGCTTGTCGACAAGCTTTTGGGCCTGATTCATCCATGGGTTTCCCTGGAACATCTGCTCGGGATCATCATGTTCCCGTTTGCTTGGCTTATGGGTCTCAACCCTTCGGATGCGTTCCAATTTGCCCAATACATGGGTGAAAAGCTCGTGACGAACGAATTCGTCGTTATGGGCAAAGTTACCGGCAAGATCGCAACGACAGCCTTTTCCGAACACTACCGCGCCGTGCTTACGGTCTTCGTGACGTCGTTTGCCAACTTCTCAACTGTCGGCATGATCATTGGCTGCTTCAAGAGCATTGTTGATCGTGAGAAAAACGACTTGGTTTCCAAAAACGTTCCTTATTTGCTGTTGTCAGGCATTTTGGTTTCGTTGCTTTCGGCAGCAACGGTGGGACTGTTTGCTTGGTAGGAACAAGGTGTGAAGACCAGCCGCTCAACAAGGCGGTAGATAAGGAGGGGCGCGAGTGATCAGCGCAAGCGCAGTCATGACCCCGTACGCAACTGAATAATGATTAAAATTCGTGCCGTGATTGAAGTGCCCTATAATTGTTAGGCAAAGTAGTCTAATGATTGTGGGGTATTTCTTCTTATTCTGGGCGGTGCACCGAGATTTCACTCAAATTTTACGGATGGAGATTTTGTTCTACTTTCGAGGCCGCGCGGGACGAATTTGGAGTCGGTGGTAGACAAAAATGAGGCATTTCCCCCGTTTTTTGTCTACTTTCGGAGCCGCATGCCCCGAATCTGGAGAGTCCGGTAGACAAAAATGAGGCATTCACCCCGTTTTTTGTCTACTTTCGGAGTTGCATGCCCCGAATCTGGAGAGTCCGGTAGACAAAAATGAGGCATTTCTCCCGTTTTTTGTCTACTTTCGGAGCCACATGCCCCGAATTTGGAGAGTCCGGTAGACAAAAATGAGGCATTCACCCCGTTTTTTGTCTACTTTCGGAGCCGCATGCCCCGAATTTGGAG